>Ga0207993_1000569_pt1 | contig 14502 bp, 10 predicted proteins | sample ETN01SmetaG_2_FD_185791 | JGI IMG/M metagenome (GOLD analysis project Ga0207993, IMG submission 185791) | Marine microbial and viral communities from oxygen minimum zone, Eastern Pacific Ocean - ETNP2014F12-01SV265 (SPAdes) (version 2) | ecosystem: Environmental > Aquatic > Marine > Oceanic ...
TGTACTTGAAATAGTATTTGAACCCTGTATTGTACCATATATATCTGTACTTACTACATTACTCGCTACAACGTTTGCTTTTAGAGTTATAGCATTTACCGTTGTACTTGAAATAGTATTTGAACCCTGTATTGTACCATATATATCTGTACTTACTATATTATTCGCTACAACGTTTCCATTTAGAGTTATAGCAGTAACAGTATTTGAACCCTTTATTGTACCATATATATCTGTACTTACTACATTACTCGCTACAACGTTTCCATTTAGAGTTATAGCATTAACTGTATCGTTAATCGTTACAGCACCTACACCTGAACGGGATATTATCGTGTCTCGTGTACCAGAGCCATCTTTTCCTAATCCAATACCACCATCAGTGTATAAGTTTTGAACGAATATATCACCCGAACCATCTCTCGCGACTATTTTATTCGCGGTATTTGTCGTGGTAGCTTCTACTGAAATTGTCGTATTGGCTTCACCGCTGTGACCGCCGGGAGCATCGGCACCCGTTAAAAATGATCCTGAAAAGAGTAAACCAGGTGTCGCCGAACCTACCTCGGCTACGCTCGCCCATATAAGCGAATTACCAGCACCTTGTGATTTTAGAAAGTGTCCAGATGTACCGGGTGTAAGTTTAGATAAAACTGCTGTATCACTCGCTACGAGTAATTGACCAACAGTATAACTTGTTTGTCCCGTCCCACCTCTATTTGCGGGTTGCGTTTCGCCTTCTAAAGTGTTAATTCTTGACGCGTTGCTCGTCAAATCTGTACTTACAGTTCCTATTCTCGTCGAATTACTTGCCAAATCTGTACTTACAGTTCCTATTCTCGTCGAATTACTTGCCAAATCTGTACTTACGGTACCTATTCTCGACGAATTACTCGCCAAATCCGTACTTACAGTTCCTATTCTTGTAGAATTACTCGCTAAATCAGTTTCTAAAACACCAATTTTCGTCGAATTACCTGCTAAATTCGTTTCCAAAGTCAAAATCGACATCTCTGCGTCGCCTATTCTTGATGCATTACTTGTCATATCAGTTTTCAAATTTGTAACTCTCGTTGCATTACTTGACAAATCCGTACTTACAGTACCTATTCTAGTAGAATTACTCGCTAAATCGGTTTCTAAAACGCCAATCCTTGATGCATTATTTGTTAAATCGGTTTCTAAAACGCCAATCCTTGATGCGTTATTTGTTAAATCTGTTTCTACAACACCGATTCTCGACGCGTTACTTGCTAAATCCGTACTTACAGTACCTATTCTCGTAGAGTTACTCGCTAAATCAGTTTCTACAACACCAATTCTCGACGCGTTACTTGTTAAATCCGTGCTTACAGTACCTATTCTTGTAGAATTACTCACCAAATCTGTACTTAAAGCAACACCCGTAAGTGTTTTACCGTCGCCATAAAACTTGGACGCAGTAACGTTTCCGGTGACGGAAACATTACCACTTGTTTGTAAAGAAGTTACACCATTCGTTAATGTAATTTTATTTGAACTAGTCGCTCCTAAATCAGTAACTTCCTGAAAATTTTTATTTGCGGAAATATTAGAAAGTGTACCACCATCACCACGATAAAAGGATGCAGTTACATTTCCCGTGACTAAAGCGTTACCACTCGTTTGTAAAGAAGTTATACCGTTTGAGAACGTGATTTTATTTGTTGTGGTTGCACCATTATCCGTAACCGCTTGTAAATTACCCGTAGTAGAACTCGCATTTATATTTGATAAACCACCACCGTCGCCTACGAATACGGCTGGTGATGATAAATTAATATTGAGAGATGCCGTGTTTCCATTTTCTAAAGCATCCTGGAGTGTAGATGCACCACCCCCTTTATACTTTTGTACATTACGACCCGTGTTACAACCAGCCATTCTTACAAATACGAATGATTATTTTCATGGTAAAATGAGGCATTTTCCTTTACTGAAAACACTGGGTTCTTCGGGTTTTTGTTTTGGTATTTTGAATCCACCTTGTCGATACACTTTGAGACGTTTATTATACATGGCGTGACATATAGACCATTGATCAAACATATCGTAAATGTGTGGATTGTTCTTTTTACCATGTGTTTCGCGCATAATTCTTCCTATAGACTGAACAATATCAGACTTAGGGGTCGCAAGTATAACCGTATCGAGCGAAGGTATATCGAGACCTTCATGTGCTTGACTAAACGTTGCAAATATGATTCGTTTTTTACTCGATTCAGCTAATTCCGTTTCTTTCATACCACCCATATAGAGCCCCGACGTTTTCTTAAAACTTTGGTGGAGTACTTCACAGTGGTGACGGCGATCACTTAATACGAGAACTTGACGCGTACTTTTAATAATACCTTTTATGAGATTTATAATAACAATGTTTCTTTCACGATCTTCTGTAAGTTCTGTAATCATGGTCGCTAGTGAAAGTTTACCGAACCGCGTACATGGTGGTGGATCTTGAAATCGTAGACATGTATATTCTATAGGAAACACTTCGACTTGTTCCTGATTTTCGCGTTCAATGGCAAAGAATGTTGGTCCCATAAACCAATGTAGAACTTTCGTGAGACCATCTTTACGAGTCGGTGTTGCCGAGAGTCCAAAAATGTGTTTCGGGCACATTTTAAAAAGAGATTGTGAGAACACTTTCGCGCATATATGATGTGCTTCGTCAACTATAAGTGTACCTATAGTATCAAAATCATTAAACGAATATTCCTTGAGTGATAAAGATTGGAGCATGGCAATGACAAAATCACACTCCGTTTCCTTTTTATCCTGTTGAACTATACCAATAGATGCACCGGGACAAAATTGCTGGATACGTTCACGCCACTGATTCGCTAAGAACTCTTTGTGTACAACAATCATGGTTCTGTACCCGAGTTTACACGCTATGGCCAGGGATACAGTCGTTTTCCCAAAGCCGCAAGGAAGCGAGAGAACACCGTGTCCCGATTTAAGTGCCGCTTCCAAAGCATCATTTTGATGCGTTTCATCACGAAGTTTTCCATTAAATTTGGTCGATATTTTAACTGGTGTTGGACGTCGATCTTCTTTTGCTTTACCGAACTTTTCTTCACCATAAAATCGGGGAACACATAAACCCGTTTTTGTTTTTCTGAATACCTTAAAGGGAGGCGGCGGAAACCCGAACTCTGTGTTTACGACTGCACGTACCGTGAGTTCTTTTTTGATTTCCGGTGTCTCACCTGTGAGATACCCCGAGCGCGTAAGACTCATTTATTACTATTAGTTTTTATACTTTATATATTTTAGTACCCACGAATATCCGCTATGTTCGTGTGCGTTCCAAACTCCATTAAACTGGAGTTCAGTTTGAATTTGGTCATCTTTTTTGAGTGATTGTACCGGTATATCTCCATCAACATTACACATAACGCGACGGTATCTGAACGGAACCTTTATTTTTAAAACATTACCTTCGAGTGGATCGTCGAGTTTATCTGGAAAAAGAATAGTATCAGATCTATTTACGTGTAAACCGAGTATATAATCCCGAACTCTATTGGGTACGGTAATTTTCATATACTTTTTATCGTTATATTCGTACATTGGTTCGTACACGGTAGCTTCCACTGAATACACCATAATAAGATATATAAAACTTTAGTTTTTAAATAACATTTAATTATTTAATCTTTACGTGTGTAAATAAGTATTAATGATAATATTAAAACAATGAATAAAACGTGCGTAATTAAAACGGGTTGTAAAGGTTTTCGTGTTTTGAATGTTTCATGACAGAATGAACGACCGACTTCTATAGCGGCTTCGATACTCGAGTATGGTGTTTTTCTTTTAGACATCATACCACATAAAGCAACTTTTGAAGATTCACCATAAAATGGTACCTGACCATATAAACTTAAAACACCCGAAGATTGTTCAAAAGACCATTTTCCATCTTTCCAATGCGTACCCCATCCTATACGAATAGATGTTGGTTTTTGTATATGCAATTGTTTAACAACTTCATTTTTAAGGGTTTCTGGGTCGATGGATAAAACCTTTTCATTGAGATTACATATAACACACGAAATGGTTTTTTCATCACTAAGAACTACGGGTTGTAAATTAAACTCTGTTTCCATGGTATATTCTAAATCATTTTTAGGTAAACGAATTGGTTCATCGTAATCTAATAAAATGGTAATACATCCGTATGTACTTGTACTAATTTTTTTGGGTGTATCCTTACCCCAATTATCACCTACAAGTTGTAACGCTTTACTATTATCTATACACAAAACGAGAAGACCATCTTTGATTTTTGTTTTGTTTGTAAAAGTAGCTTCGTAGCCATCTTTTTCATAATATACCTTTTCAACGTCATGACCAAACATAAATGTAGCACCTTTTTCTATAAGTGCATTTTGCATTTTATCAGACATGACTTTACCCGAAACTTTTTGAACGTAATGTTTAGACATACCCACGTTATCAAAACTTTTTACAAACTCAAATGCTGACATTGTTTTCCAATCAACGCCATCCATGAGTAAAGGTAAAGCCTTGAGTAATTTTTCACCCGATTCCGAAAGTTCTCCAAGTGCATCCTTGAGTGTTATACTTTTGTACTTTTCAGGTTGTGCTAAAACACGTATCGCGAGTGACGCTAAAGTTAAATAATCCATTGGTTTAAGGCTTTTGAATACTGTTTTATATATACCAGTATCAGTAGGTTGAAACATTTCATCCCATTTAATATCCATTTCTTCAAATAAACTATTTGTGTTTACGAATGCGTTATCGAAGAGTAATCTATGTGCGTGTAAATCTCTTTTACCACCAGCTGGTTCCCACCACGATCCACCTGCAGATTCTTTGCGATCGTATATAGTAACTTCATGGTCTGTGGACCTGAGTATTTCCCATGCGACTGACATACCGGTTGGTCCGGCGCCTATTATATGAACATGCATTTATAGTAATATAAGATTTATTTAATGAAATATATTTTATAAGTAATATTAGGATGGCACTATGTTCTTTAAAAACCGTTATGCCCATAAAAATACCAACTAAACAGAAGTCTAGGACATGGAAATTTGCGGGTGAGTTTTTATTACGGAAACAGTTCCAGAAAGATCAGGCAAAATTTGGTAAATGGACACGTGATCAACTTATAGAACTTGGACCTACATTTGTTAAGATAGGACAAATTGCATCTTCGCGTGTCGATTTATACCCTTTAGAGTTTACACGACAACTCGAATCTTTACAGGATAATGTACCTCCAATTGATAAAGATGTTATTAGATTAATGGTTAGACCTCATTTAAATAATAATACGTTTACGTATTTTGATTACGAACCATTTAAATCCGCAAGTATAGGGCAGGTGCACAGAGCAAAATTAATGACGGGTGAAGAGGTTGTAGTAAAACTTAAACGACCAAATATATACAATATAATGAAAAATGATACGGATAATATTAAACAGATTGTTGAGATTCTCGAAAAAACTGGTATAGATACGGGTGCAAATACCGGATACGTTCTCGATGAATCTATAGATTTTTTATTAGCGGAATCAAATTATGAACAGGAAATAAATAATGCAAAATTGTTTAGAAAGCGTCTAAAAAAAATTCCATGGATGAAAGTACCCAAAGTATATAGTGAATTATCTAACGAAAATATGATAGTTATGGAATACGTTCCTTCAGAGAAATTAGAATTGATAAGTGATACACGTGTAAATAAGAAGAAAGTGTGTGAAGCTCTTCTTAATTCATATGTTATTCAAACAATGGATAAGGGATTTTTTCATGCAGATCCACATCCCGGTAATTTAGGATTTTCGGGTGATGGTAAACTCGTGTTTTACGATTTCGGTCTCGTTATAGAGATTTCTGATGAAATGAAAGAGGGTTTCAAAGAAATGTTTTTGCATATAATAAATAAGGATACGAAAGGAATTGTTGATGTACTTATACGATTAAAAGTTATTTTACCGACAACTAAAGATACGAGTGATATAGAACTCTTTTTTAAAACAACTCTTACTTATTTGGAAACTTTAGATGGAGTTAATTTAAAAGACGAAATATTAAGTGACGATACGTTACTTAAACTCGCACAGGAAAAACCTTTTATTATACCAACATCATTCGTGTATCTCGCAAAGACATTTTCTACTATAGAAGGTACGTGTGTAAAATTAGATCCGAATTTTACATACATAGAGTATCTCGAACCTATACTTAGAGACCAAGTTTCGGATGTTATAGATATAGGTGGTATGTTTTCGACGGCAACAGAAATGCCTAATCGTGTAAAGAATATAAGTACAGCGGTTCTAGGAATGGAAAAATCAAAAGCATCCATGAAAAGATCCATAGATAAAACGAGAAGAGAAATGAGGTACGTGCAATACAGCGTTTTATCGGCTGTATTTGCAGGTAACTTGTTTGAACAATATAAAGAAGTGTCTATGTTTTTAACATTAATAAGTCTGGATTTGGCATTTAGGGCTTTTCGTAAAAATCTATAGCAGTTACTTCGGTAGTTGGTGTACTAGAACTTTTTTGGGTTTCCTTAAAAAAGTCTTTGTGTTTTTGGAACAAGTTTTGACTACGTTTAATTTCGTCTTGAGAGATTTCTTTTAATTTTTCTTTCATGTTATCTAATTGTTCTTGTCTCTGTTTACGAAGTTTTTTACCAAACTTCTTAAACTTTTTTTGCGTTGATTGAAAATTGGCAGCTGCTGTTGAAAGTGAAAACATTATTGTTTATTTATTATTACTCGATATTTTTATCAAGACCCAAACGTCTTAATTTTTCTTGAAATTCACGGCGTTCGCCTACTGATTCTATAGGTGTACCATTTGAGATAGCTTCAATTTCTGGTCCTGATAATTGAATCGCGTTCATTCTAAAATCGATAAATGCTTTCATGGTAATTGGTACGAGTGGTTGTACGAGTTCATAAATAGCATTTGCATAGTCTCTAATTTCTTTTTGTGCACCCGGTTCCATTCTGAGACGAAGATAATGCATGAGATTATGTAGATCTATTTTCCAATAAAACTCTGTATATGTTGATTGTGTAAGTGTACCTCGTGCTTGTTCTCTACACACTCCGTCATCGAGTAGATATTTGTATATTTCATATGAAGTACTGAAATGTTTATTTAACACGTTTTCACGTTCATCATTTTTATCAATTTCACCCTCTGAACCTTGATGATTTACTTTTGACTGACCACGTAGAACTTCGGGTTTATAATATTCATCGTGTACTATGGAATATCTCGCAGAGTATTCATTCACACTTGCCATTCTATGACGCATATGTTGACGTGCAATGTATATTGGCATTTTGATATGAAACTTGAATTCGACCATTTCAAACGGTGTGTTATGCCAATGTCTCATTAAATATCGAATAAGACCCGCATCACCTCTCGATGTCTTCGTACCTTCTCCGTAAGAAACTCGAGCGGCTTGAACAATCGACGAATCAAGATTTTCCCGCGGCATGTAATCCACAAGTCTAACAAAACCATGATCTAACACTTTTTTTTCCATTTAGTATAAATACGAATAAAATCTTTAAGATGTTACCGACTGATTTAAAGATATAAACTTTTATTACATTATGACGTATAGAGTTGGAGATAATATAACTCTATTGAGAGAATTGGAATCTGAGTCGATAGATATGATATACATGGATCCTCCATATAACACGGGTCGTAATTTTTATTATTTTCAAGATAAATTTTCCGATTTTACATCGTTTATGGAAGTAAGGATTAAAGAGTGTCACCGCGTGATGAAATCGAATGCAAATATCGTGATACACGTTGAACCACGAATATCACATCATATTCGGAACATATGTGATAAAATATTCGGTGAAAAAAACTTTAAAAATGAGATTGCATGGATTTGTGGTGGAAACGCAAAGAATAAATATCAACTTGGTAGAAATCATGATACTATTATTGTGTATGGAAAGACTACAAAGTCTAAATTCTATCCAATGTATAAACCATATAGCGCTGAATACTTAAAAAAATTGAAATTGTGTCCATATAATAATAAATATTATTCAACATCGGCGGCACACAATTCTCAACCCGAAGTAAACCCTCGACCTAATTTAAGATACGAGTGGAATGGTCATACTAAACAATGGTATATTTCAAGAGATAAGATGGAATTATTACACAATGATAATCGGCTAGAATATAATAATAACGGTATTCCAAGAATAAAACGTTTTGCAGAGGAGATGGAAGGGGTTCCAATTCGAGATACATGGGATGATGTATCATCGATCCAAAACGGTGAAAAGACGAAATACGCTACACAAAAACCCGTGAAACTTCTTGAGCGTGTTCTATCTTTGTACAGTCAAGAAGGTGATGTATGTCTGGACCCATTTGCTGGTTCTGGGACTCTCGGTCGAGCATGTAAGTCAATGAACCGCGAATTTGTTCTTTTTGATATAAATTCGGAAGGGAAGGTTGTGTTTGAAACAAATGATACTTAATCCATTTTCACACAAACACTTACTCACGTATTAAAAACGTACCATCATTGACCATTTGTGCTTCTTGTATAACTTGTAAAGCGTGTTTAGATTTTTCAAGTGAAATCATAGTTTCTTCCGCTTTACCCATAAACATTTTTTTAGTTCCGACCGAGACTCCTCCAACACAAAATCCAGGTTTATTAACGTCTTCGATATATGAAATCGGTATCGCGATATATTCCCAATCATCTGGATTGTTATAATTTGTAGGGGTTACAAAAAGAACTACATCGAAAGAGTCTGTAGAATATCGAACCTGACCATTATGTTCTCCCGCATCTTTATTTATACCTGTAGTTCTTCTTGTTTGTTCCATATGTAGGGTTTTACCACCGCGATATTTAACCTGTATTCTTAGTCCGTTAATTGATAATAAATCATACTTCTCTTGCTGTCCTTTATTATCATTGGGTGCGGGTATTGTTACAATTCCACACTTTTGCTTTAACCATTCGGGTGCGATTATTCTTTCAGTGGTATAAGCCAGAAACTTGCCGATCTCTCGCGTATCTCCCCCAGCAATAAGATCTCTAAAACCGAGTACAACCAACTTTTCAAGTTTATTTTCTTCGTTCAAAAACATGTTTTTTATTTATATTTAAATAACTCGAATATAACTTGAGTGTAAATAAGACACGATAATAATCCACATCAGACAAGTTCCTTTTCTAAATCGTCCTATTATACAGCCGATAAAAATCTTACCTGAAATTAGATAAACTTTATGGGGCGGACAAATCATTCGCATAATGGATTACTCTCCGTAATCACGAAAAAACCTATATATCGATACGAAGAAAAAACTAAAAACGCTGATACGGTTGTAAATTTACTTGAGGATGACGGTAATAATCATAGGAATCTCGATTCACTTACGAACATAATAGCGAGAGATTTCAATACACCAGAAAGGTATCTTAAAAGATTACACGCTGGGCCTCAAATAAACTTAACCGGTTCTTCGAGAATGAACATAGAACAAAATGGTACGTATACAGAACCTGGTGCGACATCATCTGAAAAACAAGGTGATATTACCATAGACGACTCGAATGTGGATTTAAATACACCTGGTACATACTACGTTACGTATACGGCAACAGATGAATATGGGTATTCTCATACAGTAAAAAGGTACCTCGTTGTTGAAGCGGTTTCTGGAGGGTCAACTCTCGGTACACCTGAGAATCCGATTGTGTTAACATTCACAAGTACTTCACCATATTTGGATACGACAACTCTATATAGGGGTAATACATACAAATTTGTTTACAGTGGTGTATCTTCATTTACTAGCGCGGGTATTTCATTTACAACGCAGACAACTTCACCAGTTTCAAACATTGTAAAATGGAATATAGGGGTTACATATTCACCCAGTACTCATACCACATGGACAGTTCCAGAAACGTGTCTAGATACTATGTATTGGTACAGTAACGAAACTAATGGTGCATTAACTATCGCGTATCCCACGGATAGGGCTTTACCCACAAGGTATAAGATTCGCTGGTTAGATCCCGGTCAGATATTTCCGGCTAAGATTGATAGAGACAATATAGATAACGCATTTGCACGCATAGAAAACTTGTTCACGGGGAGACGACCCGCAGCTTTAGCGTCTAATTTACATTTCGATACTACAATGAATATGGCAAACAATGCAGCGTTAGGTTCTACAGCGACCGGTGGCCCTACATCAAGTGATTATTCGGATGGTGTGTATAATGGGTGGACTGGAAGTGGCGAAATTACTTGGAAAACGGCTGGTCGTGTAACTGTAGCTGGAAACGATGGTTTATATGATGATCCGGGTGTCGCCAAAAATTTTACAGATATGGTAACTGTTCATGAAGGTCTACATGCCATAGGCGTTGGTTCATCTACTTCTATCATAGGTAGGAACTTTAATGGTAATACGGGACTTTTGATTCGACACCAAACAGATCCCGGATCTTCTGGGAGTGAAAATTATCTTTGGACGGGTTCGAATGCACTCACGTGGTACAAAACGCATTTTGGAAGTGCTATCAGCTCGGATGTAGAAGGTGTACCATTTAAAGTTGGCGACTCGGCTCACTGGGATGATAATACAGATGGTGGTCGTGCCGTTGAACGCACTATCAATGGAAAAACGTATCTAGGGATGTGGGATGAAGTTGTCACTCCTACGGGTGGTGACTATATAACTGGCTTGACAGCGGGATTATTAAAGGATATTGGTTTGCCCATCAACATGAGTAATGTTGAAACATCTACCCCACCTACCGTTCCTAAAACATGGGCCTTTGATGTAGGCACTGGTCTCTCTCTTACGGCGAATACGGATGTGTACACAAATGTTTACACAAACTCTTCCCTTTCGGGAACAAATCCAGAATTGAAAATGGAACCCGAGGATGTTATCGTACTTAATATTTTAACAGGTGGAGCTACCATAAATGTTTATTCAAATACCTCTGTGGGTACTATGGAATGGGGTCCTCTCACTTCGGGTGTAACATCTGGTGTTATCGCTGTGGCCCCAACGAATTCGAATGTGGAACAATGGTTATATAACAGCGTGTTTTACACTGATGGCACGAACCATGGTAAGATTACGATAGATAGTATTGTGTACGATGAAGGAAGAGATCATGATTCAGATGGTATATACAATAACCGCGATCCTCAGAGTCTTTCATTTACACCCGAATACACTGATTTCACAGATAGTAATGTTGAGGCGACTATGAGATGGCAAGCTTCGAGTACTGGATATTACACGGCAAATACATCTACTACCACAAATTTCCCTTTATATAAAGCTTCCACAAACACTACAACACCAACGAGTGGTTTCACCGTTTCAGATGGTGAGCCATGGGCTCTTTCTACCGCAGTGATGTGTGCAAGAAGACAAGCGGGATGGGACTATGATTCGGGTATCGTTCTTTTGAGTGCACAAGGTGGTGCGGATGGTAATATTACCATCTCTACACACGAAGACAAAGACAAAGGTGATTTCTATGCTAAGTTTAAGTATGGAAATAGTGTCGAAATTACGACGGGTAATATAAAATATAATCACTATTACACGGGATTATATGTGGACTATAACGGTTCTCAGGGATTCCGTATGTTCACGTATGATTATTATACGGACACATTGACACAAGTTCCAACAAGTAATGTGGTTGTTACAGGGACTGTAGGCCCTATGCGCGCAGCAAACATTGAAGTTGGTAAAACACCTAGCGCGACACGATACTGGAATGGGAGAATTTCCCATATAACCTTAACAACTCTTAGAACGGGTGTAGCTCTTCCAACAAATGCGGAAGTTCTCAATATGATTAAGAATCCTCAATCATGGCTTACCACATACAAGACTGGAAATCCATTACGTTTACCCGGTGCGACGGCGGACCATATAACAACAACAACTCCAACGGCTAAGACCCTGACCATTCTTTCAATATACTATCGCATGGGCACCGATCTTATGCGCACACAAGGTACGTATGCTTCACCAAACTTAAATGTCTCTACATCATTTGAGAGAGGTTACACATACGAAATAGATACATCAGCTGTAACTGGAAAAGAATTACGATTATCAACAAGTTCTGTATATCACATTAGTTTGGCGGCAGCGCAAGCAAATGTATACAGTTCTAATGTAACATATTCAAGTGATGAGATAACAATATCAGCGGGAGATGATACACCAGATTATTTGTATTTATTTGATAACCTCGGTTCCGGAACACCTCGTGATGGTCCGATAGAGTTCACGGGAAGTGGGTACGCAATATCATCTTCTACGACTGCTTTTACAAAGCGTTCATTTGGTGGGAGTGACTCGTCGACTATTCAAAAGTCAGCTCAAGCAACGAAAATTTATTACTTTACTGGTATTTTGGCGAAGGGACCTACTGTAGCAAATCAGGAAGCACGTTTCAGAAATGACGTATCATACGATGCAACAGAACATTTTCTGGTAAGTAACTAAAGAGGAATGAATTCCCTGACTGAAAAAATACATACGAAGTTTTGTTCAGATAATGCATGCAAGGAATGCAGTAAACCCGAGTGGATTCCTTGCCCACATTGTGGTGTGGAGTATACGAAAACGATGATGCCCAAACATATCAAGGTGTGTCCTAGTCTGAATAAACTAGACCAGCAATCCCGTTCTTGATTTTTAAAAAGTTATAGTTTACCGCATATATTGCACGATTCACGGGATTTGTACAGTGTATTCTAAAACTATCTATTCTCGAAAAATTTAGAGTTCCTGTCATTTGGTATTTACACGTGTTTATACAAAACGGGTATAAGAACATATTTTCGGCGTTTGCCGATGCATAATCTGTGTGATAATACGAAGGTATGGCTGTATAGAAAGGTACTGATAACTCATCACTCGTTATATCGTTACCGTTTACCTCGAGTCTAACTTTATTTGTTACCGATACAAGATTACTCGTTGCAGAGGCGTTACTCGAGGCTATGTACTTTACTGGATGGTTAAAAAATAAACTTTGAATCTTTTCGTTTGATGGATCTGTTTTTTGTACTTGGTAGATGAGCATTTTCTTTTCTTCTGGACTCGCCACGCGTATACGTTCATCGTTATCTAAAGTGACATATGCCGCGAAAAATTTGGGTCTATAGCTCGCGTTTAAACTCGAACTCCATGTTATTTTTATTCGAACATCGCTATATTGTAAAGCAATTAAAGGTAAACTATATGCCCAATTCTCGCAAAAAAAGAACCTAAACGGGTAAAAGTACGATTGACTTCCGAGACCTCCATGGAGACTCGCTTGGTAAGATTTAGCAAAGTTTGATGCTAATAAATCTATAGCTATTTCTTCTGAAAACTCACATGTTTGCGTGTCTATGCGCTGGTCTCCTATATATAATTCGGCTTTATCTATAACTGTAGACCAATCGCTTATGAGTTGAGACGTTTCATTTTGACTTACTGTTAAGAAACAATAATTTAATAAATCGCCCGATCTTCGTATATTTATCGTTGATGTACCACTCGCGACTGGGTTACCCGTGATCGTTTGTTGTTCCTGGAAAACGGAAAAGTTGGTATGTCTTTTATGTATAGAGTTAAAAAAGCTAAGTTGTGGATTTCCTGTTATGTCTACGTCTTGAGCACCCAGTGCTAAGAGCCTTGTTACAGAACCCGAACCAGACATAGTTTCTACTGTTTCTTTATAAAAAAAATTATGCCAGTTCTTTAACTAAATCGTCTATACTTTTATAGTACCGTTTAAGATCTTTCATGAACCGCTTGTTATTTTCAAGAACTTCGGCATCTGTTTTATTCTTATAAATGTATAATAAAGAGTATGATACTATTTATTATATAAATGTATGAATGCCTGAAATTGGAACACAACACCCTAAGAGATAGATTACAATATAGGCACTGGTCTAATTTACTGTGGGGAGGAGTATTGTTATCGGGGTGGTTAGTGAGCCGTCTTACATGTTTATGTGGACTACCTTCTGACTGTGTTAATTTTGAAATAAAGGATATAGAGTATCTTTTTGTGTATGGTTATGTAGCTGGAGTTATAATTAATATCGATAGTGATAGAGGTAATGTTTTAAGACGTTGGTGGTTTTGGTTAATTTATATTGTGACCGGTGTTATTTTTTCAACTATTGGCGAGATAAAGGCGATGCAGTGGTCAGTAACTCAAGGAGTTACTTGGACACCATATATGATAGGTACAATATCAGTAGGGAGTGTAATTGTTTTGCCTTTATTTTTTCAGATAGCTTTATATTATCGTAATATACAATATTGCATAATAATCGGTTTAATTTATATAGTTAGGTCTATTCAGATAGTATTGGCATTGAGTGTGCCCAAAGATAAAGAGTTGATTTTGGACCTTCCTCCAAGA
>Ga0207993_1000573_pt1 | contig 14477 bp, 26 predicted proteins | sample ETN01SmetaG_2_FD_185791 | JGI IMG/M metagenome (GOLD analysis project Ga0207993, IMG submission 185791) | Marine microbial and viral communities from oxygen minimum zone, Eastern Pacific Ocean - ETNP2014F12-01SV265 (SPAdes) (version 2) | ecosystem: Environmental > Aquatic > Marine > Oceanic ...
GTGCATGACTTCCATGCCGAGTCCTGCACGGTTGAGCACGTCTGCCCAGGTGGGGAGGACGTGTCCTTCATTGTCCAAGATGGACTGGTTGAAGTTGAAACCGTTGAGGTTGAATGCCATGGTGCTGACGCCGAGGGCGGTAAACCAGATGCCGATAACAGGCCATGCTGCCAAGAAGAAATGCAGTGAGCGAGAGTTGTTAAAGGATGCATACTGGAAGATCAGACGACCGAAGTAACCATGTGCTGCGACGATGTTGTACGTCTCTTCTTCTTGTCCAAACTTGTAACCATAGTTTTGTGACTCAGTTTCAGTCGTCTCACGGACGAGTGAAGAAGTAACAAGACTACCGTGCATAGCACTAAACAGAGATCCACCGAAGACACCTGCCACTCCAAGCATATGGAAGGGGTGCATCAAGATGTTGTGCTCTGCTTGGAAAACAAGCATGTAGTTGAAAGTACCAGAGATGCCAAGAGGCATTGCGTCAGAGAATGATCCTTGACCGAAGGGGTAGACGAGGAATACAGCAGATGCTGCAGCGACTGGAGCAGAGTATGCTACGCAGATCCAGGGACGCATACCAAGACGGTAAGACAATTCCCATTCACGTCCCATATAAGCAAAGATGCCAATAAGGAAGTGGAAAATTACGAGTTGGAAAGGACCACCGTTGTAAAGCCATTCATCAAGAGATGCGGCTTCCCAGATGGGGTAAAAGTGAAGACCAATAGCGTTGGAAGACGGGACAACAGCACCAGAGATGATGTTGTTACCATACATCAGCGATCCCGCAACGGGCTCACGGATGCCATCGATATCGACAGGAGGTGCTGCAATGAATGCGATGATGAAGCAGATAGTTGCTGCCAACAGTGTTGGGATCATCAATACACCAAACCAACCAACATAGAGACGGTTTTCAGTGGACGTTACCCAGGAGCAAAAGTTTTCCCAGGAAGATTGTTGCCTTTTTTGTGAAAGAGTTGTCATTTTGAAATGAGAGTAAGTATAACTGCAGGGAAACAGTGTTAGTAGTATTCCTCCAACACCCTCAGATGGAGGTATGAGAGACTGTTATTTAATGACGCTGTTTAGTCTCGGTGAGGCGTCAAATGTGTCGCTTTGTAACGACAACTTACTATATAGGGTTTTCCGTATCTTGTCAACCGTAATTGAAGGTGGACTCTAGGAAATCTGACATGTGGGGACATGTCTCGGCATACTCTAGCACACGTCGGTGCTTGTATGCCCACTCATCGACCTTGCGACGAGTAACAAGCTCTGGATACTGGAAGTATTCAGTGAGTCGCTTGTTGACAGTAGTATAACCAGATCCTGCAAGGATGTGGAGGACTGGTGTGCCACCATGTGTGATGGGTTCGTTGCCATTCATAATATACTGAATGACTTCATGGGTGCCTGTCAAATTATACTCTAAACCATCGCTGATGTGATTCCAGTATGGAGTGTCACGGCGACGACTGTAGTAGTAGTGTGCCTCTACAAACTCACGCCACCCGTCCATATGCTCACAGAGATTATGGTTGAAACGATCACGCTGGAATTGTCCAGGCAAAGGTGCCTCCTGTAGGAGGTCCATGAGAGCAAGGATGCCATGGTGTGTGTTGAAGAGACTTGTAGATTCTAGTGGTTCGATGAATCCAAATGAGAGTCCGATGGACACACAGTTACCTGTCCATGCCCTCTCGTGTCTGCCATTCTCAAACTTGATCAGACGTGCGTCATCGTAACCGAATTCTTTACGGGCATCCTCCTCGCTCTGAAACTGTGAGGAGAATACATATCCTCTGCTGATAAAGTCATAGGTAGGGATGGTCCACTGCCAACCAGCAGTCATTGCTTTGGCGTTGGTGTAGGGCACCATCTCTTCTTGACGATTGATATAATCAGTCTTAACTACGAGTGCTCTATCATTGATAATGGAAGAGAAGGGTTGCCACTTGCTAAGCGATCCTGCGAGCACTGCTTGCTGCCCAGTACAGTCGATAAAGAGATCACCAAAAATCTTTTCTCCCCCGAGTTTGTATGGTCCACCTGTGACCACGACATGCTCGATGTTCCTTCCCTTAGTAGCAACAGACTTAACTTTACTATCAACCACCTTAAGATCCTTACAAAAGGTCTTACGGAGGAAGTCGGAGAATGCTGCTCCATTGATATGGAATGATCGGTCTTTTGCAAGGTCATAGGGCTCCAGAATATCTTTATTCAGTGGGAGTCGCCCTGCTTCTGCCACCGTCACGAATGGCATGAATACCTCCGAGAAGGGAGGTAGATTGTCTGGGTGAAATGCTTTGGCGAGCATCCACTCCTGAAATTTTACGGTTTGTAGGACAGATTGTCCATTGGGATAGTGAAATACTTCTCCTTCCTTGACGAAACCATCAAACCTTGAAGAGGATTTGAATGTTGCTCGTGCAGCAGGAAGGAATACTTCATCAGTGATCCCCATGTACTTGAGATACTGATTGATGTGTGGTGTCGTGCTCTCTCCCACTCCGATAGCATCACCACCATTGATCATGGTGATGTCCCAAGTAGGAAAGGTCTTGCAAAAAGCAGCGGCAGTCATCCATCCTGACGTGCCACCTCCAACGATTACGATACGCATTAGGTGTCTTTGGGTTTCTTGATTACTTTTTTCATCAGTTTAGCATACGCAACCTCTTGAGGCGTATACCATTCAGGATGTTTCTTTGCTTGTTTGATTAGTTTCTTGATTGCTTTTTTGTCGCTCAGATCTTTCATTTATACTTTGCCATCGGGAAAATTCCTTAAAGAGTTTTTCACCAACAAAAGCATAAAGGTCACCGTTATGGCGACCTAATTCTTCTTCCAGTTGTTGTTGCGTCGAAGGGACTTGAAGCATCCCGTTTGACACATAATAGTGACAGAACTCATACACTTCTCTATTTATGGGGATTCCCTCATGTATGAATGCAGTAAGGCAAATCTGCCTCTCTGCCATCTTGCCATCATCATAGCGCCAGTCATCAATCATGCGGGATCATCCTGAATTCTTTCTTGGTTTTGAAGGCGTCTTGCCCCGCTTGACATAAGTGTAACAGAAACTGAGCCTTGTGTAAAGAGAGATTGGAATAATTCTTTAGACGAATCCAATCTCCTTCCCAGTAAAACTCCAGACAATACATTGTCTCATCCAAACATCTTAAGTTTATTTAGATATTCGTATGCGTAGGTTTCACGGGCACCTTTAATACCCCAACCCAACCAGCGGTAGGCAGGTTTCATATAGTACGAGATGGTCTGACCCCCTCCTTGGAAGTAAGGGAGTTGACGTTGGAAGACACTCTCGTTAACCATGTAACGGAGTTGGCAGTTGAATTCAGAGGGGTCACAGAAATACTTCTTAGCAAACTTGCCAAGGTTGTTGTATCTGTTTACGCTGGTCCACTGAATGATGCCATAACCACCCCGATGACAATCGTGGTAAGGAACTCTAGCACCTCCCTCGCATATATTGGCAATGAAATTAGACTCCTGTCTAATGTTGCCAAGAATTGTAGCAATAGCATTTTTGTCGTTGATTTTTACGTCTTGTAAATACGCTACGACTTTCTTCTCCTCAGGAGAGCAGTCAATGCACTCCCATCTGCGCTCATAGATCTTAGTAGGTCTGAGTCCTGCTGCTTCAGATTTCTGAGGAGTTGAAGAAGCACATGCCATCAGTAGTGGCAGCATTGCTGATACCATCACAAGTGGTCTCATGTTTAGTCTATCCATAGTAGAAAGGGGTCCCGCAGGACCCCATTAGTATAGCGTATTTAGTTGTCCTGTCAAGATGGAGTGTACACTGGGACCATTGTCCCACCGCCCAAATCATCGTCATCACCGTCATCATCTGTGTCTGCCAGTAGCAGCATGAAGAAGAATGGAGTGAATATAAAAATTATGGTCTGTGCCCACTCTAAACTCATCACCAGAGACCTGGGATGATTTGTCCAGTGGTGGCATAGGTGCCCATTGCTGCAATGATACCGATCATTGCTGCCCATCCGTTGAATCTTTCTGCTTCAGGTGTCATGATTACCACACTCCGAAGAAGAGTTTGCCAGTGAAGGCATAGGACAGGAAGGCAGAGATGATGCCGAGCATTGCTAGGCGACCATTGAGTTTCTCTGCAGACTCGTTATGAGTTTCGTAAACGTCTGATTGCATGGCTTTCTTTACTTTAGGGTCAATGTACATTGCGGGCTCGTTGGCAAACATGTTGACCTGTCCGAGCTCGTTGGTTGTAACAGTCATTGTTAAGGTTTGTTACTGTATGTAACTATATATAACTTTTGTTAAGTTGTCAAGCCCCCTTGTCCAGAAACCTTAAGAAAATGTGATGACATCCTGACCTTGACCAAAGTCCAGGTTTACAGGACCCGCTGCGCCAAAGGTGTCGCTACTGATTGAGATGGTGTCACCACCTGCAGCACCAGTGATACCAGTGTCGATGTTTTGATAGTCGAAGTTGTCGTTGAGATAGATCGGACTGCTAGGGAATTCGATCTGTGGTACGTCATCAGCACATGCTTCAGTGATGGTCTGTAGACCAGTGTAGTGCCGCCACAACTCACTCAGGTGACTGCGGTTGAATTGGGGATCGTCGATCGCACTGTGCAATGCTTTCTTCAGTGCTTCGGTTGCTGCTGTTAGTTCTGCTTTCATAATTCCAATGACGGATTACTCCGCTAACGATAAAACAATTAGTGACAAGATAAGATACAAAAATGCAGGTACGAATACCTGCAATGTAATTATCATAGGGTCCTGTCTTGTCATCAGAGAATGACCCTAGAGAGTACTTCCAGACTCTAAGTATATGCTGTAACGACATTCTTCACATAGGATGGCACACCATCGGGATCCAACCACTTGGTGTATTCAAAGTCTTCCATAGCATAATCAAGTTGAGTGCTATTGTCTAGGAGATACATGTCCTTATACTTGTCAGTATAGGAGTCTACCTTCTGGATACGGTAGTCTGGGAATCCATTCTCCAGCATCCCACACTGCACATAGCGGTAGGGGAAACGCTCAAGGAGGACGGTTACTTTTTTCATTGGCGTCTGAGTGTCTTCAGATAGTTTAGCACATCTTCCCGAATCCACAAGAGCTCGTGGTAACATTTCTGGGAATGAGCACATGCCCTGAGGTTTGAGTCAGGCTCCAACACGCTCTCAATAAAAATGTCTAGTCCTCTATTCCATTTGTCTTTTTGTGACTCCATGGGCACCTCGTAAACTTCAGTATTATTTAACCATCAGACAAAGTTAAACCATCCAGTGATGATCATCTTCTCTTGTGTATCAGATACTCTACCACGATGATGGAATGTCCAGTCTGCTGGCCAGATCACAGTGTATCCACGCTGCGCTGGGACATACTTCTGCTGGTGATACCATTCCGTGCCACCGTCAGGCACATCATTAAGATAAGTCATAAAGACTAGGTGACGGTATATGTTTCCAGGCAGAGCATTAGACCTTTCAGTATGCCACTGCTTGAATCCACCACCTTTAGGATACCACTGCATAGATAGTGGCTCCACTACTTGAAAACGCGAGGTCTCCGCAAAGGGAAACCTCACAAGGTATTGATTGAGGACGCCTTGAAGTGCCTGCATATAATTTTGCACTTGAGGACAGTTGAGTTGAAAGGGGACATGCAGATCAAGGGAGTCTTTATACTCCTTATCAACTGTCACATCTCCTTGTCTAAGCACCTGCCCTTCATGGAAATTCAAGACGCTTTGTTTATGCCAGAAATCTTCAAGACCAACAACAACGGATTCATCAATAAAAGCACCCCAGATAAAGTCACTACACTCATCATTTAATGGTGTGCATATGTTGTTCTTGTATAGTGTGATTTCTTCTTTAAGCATAAGATCCCGACCAGGGTAAAGTTTAGGTCATTTCCAGGACGCCATCAGCAATCATGTTATCAATGAGAATCGTATAGTCCTCCTCAACATCCAGTCCCCAGAAGTGGACGTGACGTGCGCTCTTGTCACTGTAAAAGCGACAGAGTGCTTGAAAGAGGGGTGGATTTTCTCTGTCAAGGGCGATGTTACCATTGACAGTATCCTTCAGAATTTGCAGACTATCTGCAAAGCGATCTCTAACAGTCATGATTGACTCCTATTTTGTTTTTCCAACATGCACCGAAGTGCAACGAGACAGGTAGGGATCGAACCTACGACCGACTGCTTAGAAGGCAGTTGCTCTATCCGCTGAGCTACTGTCCCGTGAGATTAAACAGGGACACGTACTATCGGATCACCTTCCCACATAGTCTTCTTAACCTTGTCAACTTTACCTCGGATGTTAAACGAGATGATGGTGCGTGATTTGTCTGACTCATTGGGTAGTGCCTCGTGTGCAATGGTTGCTGGAAAAATAACCATGTCTCCTTCCTTAACAGGTGGAATGAAGGTCTGTAACCTACCACTCCAAGGGTTGTTGAAAGGTGAGATGAATTGCGTGGCTTGATGGACTCTAGGATCAAAGTCCACATATATTACTGCTGACCATCCACTGTGTCCATGATTGTGGAGACCGTGCTTCTGACCTTTGTATGATGTTTGACACCACATGTCAGTAAACTCGATGCGTCTACGCTCAGTAAACTCAGCAAGGTATGGTTCGATGATATCAATCACCGTGTCAGCATAAGGTGGCAGGTCCCACTCCTCCTGATGAAAGAAGTCAGTGTACTGCTCACCATTAGATTCTAGATGCTCTCTCCCTAAGATGGGCAGAGCATTCATGATCCTTTCTTTATTCTGTCTCCAATTCTGAATTTCATAGTGTGCAATCGGGATTGAGAATAAAGAATGAATTGTCATTTACTTTCTGATTGTTGTCGGATACGTTGTGCTAAGGACTCGCCTCGCATGTAGTCTCCTTCAGCTATAGCTTCATGAAGTTGGTCCACTAGGAATTCAATCGTATAGTTGATCTCATCAATCTCCTCAAGAAATTGATTGTCCATGGGTGGTGCCTCTCTCCGTTGCTTGCTTAGTATATATGCTGGAAGGGTCAACTGTCAACCCCAAAGTGTTTGATAAACCACTCAGCGTCCACCACGACCAGTGCTGGTTTGCGATTCTTCTTCATAAAAAGAATAGGTTGGTGGTCTCCAGCGTTGGCACATGCCTGCTCATAGGCATCATAGACATTGAGTTTCTCTACATTCTTACACTCGATGCTGAAGGGAAACTTCTTCCTAGCATCTCGTGCCATGATAAGATCTTCCCCGCCAGCACCCATGCTGCGAGACTCAATGTCCTCAGGGTGTACATCTCTATGCTCAATGAGCATATCTCTCACCCACTTCTGGAAGTTTCTACCCTTCGCTTTCGCACTCTGTGGTTTCATCTTTATCCTTTTTATTGAATCCAAATGGTGCAGTCTTTGCTTCCTCTTCCTGTCTCAGTTTCATGGCAACAGCACCAAGTGATTCCATAACCTTAAGGATGTCCTCTGTCTTGGCATCCTCTCCTAATTCTTTGGCAACATACCAATACTTCTCCCAGAAAGTATCGCCTGCCTTTTTGTAATCATCTAATGTTAATAGTTTCATCAGTCAGCATAACCATCATCGTCATCACTATATCTATAACCTAAACGCTCTGCCTGGTTGGGAGGAAACCATGGTTTCTCAGGCACAGTCTTGTATGCATCAGGGTCTTCTTTAATAGCATCCTCTAGAGAGATTGCTAGGAGTTTAAGATTGTGTGCAATCAGTTTTACTTTCTCGTGATTCATAGTTAAAAGGAATAATAAAAAAGAGGGGAAGGTCCCCTCTTACTTATACTACTTACTGTAGGTTTTTCCACGGTAGCAAAAAGTCCCGTGGGACTCGTGACTCTCTACACAACGTGTGTCATACTCCACTCCACGGTATGTAGTGTGGTGAATTTGTGCGTCGTGAAGAGCTGCTGCCTTCTGGATTTTGTTACGGATGTAGTTGAGTGTGTTCATGAGTTAGTCCTCTGAAGTTAGGGATTTACGCCCCGTTCCTTCAGTCGTTTGCGTCCCAGTTGCACTCAGGTGTTGCTTCCTTAAGGACTTCAACAACCTCAGCCTGCACTATCTGACTCACATTATCATTGCGTTTGATGCGAACCATTATGTCGGCAGCATCTTGGCAATTCATTGAGGCATAGAGTAGTAGATCAATCATGGGATGAACGCTCCGTTCCGCGACTTACTTGCGTCCGAGAGGATATGAAGTCCTCTGGATGAACGATACAGTCATGATAACATGACATTTCTATTTATGCAAACCTTTTGTATCACATGTTACCGTTTTCTACGACGGTAAGGTTTGTTGCTAATTGGTCTGGTATTCTTTAAGTCCGTCTTGAGTTTCTTCAAGAAAGATAAGTGGTCCCTGATACCATGACCGAGGGTCTTCGGCGCACCAATCACCCTCAACTCGTCTGAATAAAGGGACCTCCCTTTGTTCTTCCACTTTCTTCTTGGCATATAGATGGGGTATCCATCGTGTAATTTTAGAGCTCAAACCCGCTAAAAGTTTCTGCACTAACATCTTGCTTGATTCCTCCGACAACATAGGACTCAATCTCAGTTTCCTGAGGGGCGTTTTGTTGACCCTTGCTATTTAGCCAGTGCTCTGTCCAGGGCAATGGATTATTCTTAGCAGGGATATCGAAGGCAGGTGCTAGTCCAATGGCTTTCATGCGACGGTTTGCAACCCATTCAACGTATTGAGATAGCAGTCTCTCGTTAAGACCGATCATACTACCATTCTCAAACAAATAACTTGCCCATTCTTTTTCTTGGGCTACTGCGTCAAGAAACATCTGACGCACGGTTTCTTTTTCTTCCTCTACGATCTCTAACATGTCAGGATCATCACCCTTCTTCCACTTGTAGAGGATCTTCTGAGTCAACGCGAGATGTTGCGACTCATCCCTGGCAATAAGGGAGATAATTTTTGCAGAACCTTCCATGAGTTTAAGTTCACCAAAAGCAAAACTGCAAGCAAAAGAAACATAAAACCTAATTCCTTCAAGGATATTGACATTTGCAATCGCCAGATAGAGTTTACGCTTGACATCCCTGATAGTCCACTGCGACGTGGGGGAATCTTTCCAACCCTCTTTCCACATATTACTGAGTGACCACTCAGTTGCTACCTCAATGAAGTCATTGTATGCTTTACATACTGCAGCAGCACGGTCAAGGATCTTATCATTATCTAATACCGCATCGAAGACCTCTGATGGATCTGCGTATACGTTTTTGATGATATGGGTATAGGAGCGGGAGTGAATCTGCTCCATGAATTCCCATACTCCCATGCATCCTTCCAACTCTGGAAGACTACAGTAAGGTGAGAATGCCATCCCAGGACCACGCCCTTGCACAGAGTCCAGAAGGATCTGATACTTGAGGTTGCTGGTGTAGATATGTTTTTGTTGCTCATTCAGTGTCTTGTAATCGGCACGGTCCTTCTGCAATGATACCTCTTCAGGTCTCCAGAAGTAACCGAGTTGTGTCTGTGTAAGTTTGTCGAAGTCGGGATACTTATATTCATCATAGCGTTGCATCCCAAGAGGTGCCCCGAAAAACATTGGTTGCTTTTTTGTGTTAACTTTCTTGTCGTTGAAAACAGTCAGTCCCATTGTGGCTCCCTTGGATTCTTGCATGTACCGTAGTTGTGAATATAATTTAGAAATGCATTGATCCTTGGAGAAACATCCAAGGATTCACAGCAGTCAAGATAGGACTCAAAGTCTTCCTGTAAGTCCTTGCTGAGTGTAATGGTAACGTCTTTAGACATTGCAAGCGTCGCACTCAGACTCTTCGCTTGCATCAATCTCTGCTAGGAGATTATCTAGTTTCTGTTGTGTCTCTTCAACATCTGGGTCACGTTTTGCGTCGTATGTATTTTGATAGTATGAAGTCTTCCAACCATATTTGTATGTCATTAGTAGGTCTTGTGCCATCACAGAGACGGGGACCTCATTGTTGTCAAACTTCTCTGGATTATAGGACCAGTTGCCACTGATTGCTTGGTCAAAGAATTTCTGCATCACTGCAACGATACCAACGTATCCCTTGTTGGAAGACATCTCCCAAAGCAGTGTGTAGTTATTCTTCAGTGAAGTATATTGTGGAACAATCTGTTTAAGGGGTCCTTTCTTTGATTTCTTAATGGACAGGTAGTCGCGAGGCGGCTCGATTCCATTGGTAGCGTTTGACACAACGGAGCTGCTCTCTGAAGGCATTTGTGCGGACAAAGTGCTGTGCCTGAGTCCGTGCTTGTCGATATCAATCCGTAAAGAATCCCAATCATACTTGTATTCTGGCGCTACTAGATCATCCACATCCTTCTTATATGTATCAATCGGAAGAAGTCCATCACAATACTTTGTGCGATGGTATGCTTCACATGCACCACGCTCTTCAGCAAGTTTATTAGATGCTTTCAAGAGGTAGTATTGGAATGCTTCTGTCAACTCATGGACCAGTTTCAATGCACCTCTGTCATCGTAATGCTCTCCATGTCTAGCAAGGTAATGTGCTAGACCGATGAATCCAATGCCCAAGGAGCGCCTTGCAAGGGTGCTACGACGTGCTGCAGCGACAGGATACTCCTGGTAATCAATCAACTCTTCCAGACCTCTAACCGAAAGGTCACAAAGATTCTCCATCTCTTCAAGATTTTTAATCTTGCCCACGTTAATGGCAGACAGAATACACAGCGCAATCTCTCCTGCGTCATCGTCAATGTGGCGGATAGGATCTGTAGGCAGAGTGATCTCTTGACAGAGGTTACTCATATTCACCTTGTCTTTGAAGGAGGAGTGACTATTACAGTGGTCGATATTCATGATGTAAATACGACCAGTCTCTGCTCTCTCCTTCAGTAGGTCAAGGAAGAGTTGCTGGGCAGAGACTGTGTTTCTAGGGACTGACTTATCCGATTCGTAACTACAATACAGATCGTCAAACTCATCAGTGCCGAAAGCGTCATACAACCCAGGGACATCATGAGGACTGAAAAGCGCCACCTCTCCGTTTCCGATGAATCTTTCATAAAATAGTTTGCTAATTTGGATAGAATAGTCAAGTTTCCTCACCCTGTTATCTTCCGTGCCCTTATTATTCTTAAGGACAAGGATGTCTTCTATTTCTTTGTGCCAGATCGGGAAGTGGACTGTTGCGCTTCCACCTCTGACGCCATTTTGAGTGCAGCATCTGACAGTTGACTCAAACTTTTTGAGAAATGGAATAACGCCTGTGTGCTGAACTTCACCGCCCCTGATTTTACTGTTGATGCCACGGATTCTTCCAGCGTTAATACCGATGCCAGCCCTTTGAGCAACATAGTAACCGATAGCCATGTCACTACTAAAAATGCTATCGAGGGTGTCATCAGTATCCACAAGAACGCAGCTTGCAAATTGTCGAAGCGGAGTCCGCACTCCTGCCATGATTGGCGTTGGGATGTTGATCCTGTGCTTCGAGATTGCGTTGTAGTATCTTCGGACATAATCGAGTCTTGTCTCTTTAGGATATTTTTGGAAGAGAGTCGCTGCGATCATGATATACATCTGCTGTGGGGTCTCATAGACCTCACCAGACGAGCGATCCTGCACGAGGTATTTATCTACAACTTGCCTTAGACCAGCATATGTAAACAAATAGTCACGATCATGATCGATATAGGACTCAATCTGGTCCCACTCCTCATCACTATATGCTTTGAGGATTGCCTTGTCATAGACACCACGCTCGATACAATCCCATACATGCTCCTGAATGTGAGGACGCAAGTCTGGGTGTCCGTTATACACTTGCTTACGAAGACCAAACAGAAGCAGACGTGCTGCTACAAACTGATAGTTTGGTGCTTCCAATGAGATCAAATCATTAGCAGAGCGCACAAGGATCTCTTGAATATCGCTGGTCTTGATACCATCAAAAACTTGAAGGTTGGCATTCATTTCTACTGCCGACTCAGACACACCTGCGAGACCTCTGCAAGCGTGCTCTACCATGTCATGAATTTTACTGAGGTGAAGATCTTCCACCTGTCCGTTGCGCTTGACAACCGAAATGTCGCTCATACCTTTTTCCAATCTGTTAGTTTTACCTTTGCTGTTAATCCTGAAAAGGTGTTGCTTTTTATTATAGCAGAAGGGTCAAGTCCTGCCAACACCATGTCATTTATATCTTTTTGTTTTACTGACTTTGGCCAGATAACCACCTTCTCCTGGCTTCCGATGGCAGCGTCAATCCGCTGCACGATCTGTGGATTTCTGGGCTCGTTGTCGAAGACCCAGACCCGATCTCGATAAGGTATAGAGCGGTGGTCAACATCGCTACCACACATAGCAACAGCTTGTCTAATGAAAGTACTGTCGAAGGGTCCTTCTGTGACATAAACTGTCTCCTCTGGGTTTACATGATCTTGTCCAAATAGTTTGAGTCTGTCCTCAAACATTACTGTAATGTATCGTAGCGTAGAAGTTGCTGCCAGAGATCTACCCTGGATGCCAAACCACACACCATCCTCACCAATGAGAGGGATAATAATTCTAGGTCTATCATTCTGTAGATTTTCAAACGTGGGGCGTTGAGTATTAACCCACCTCTTAAATTTATCGACATAATAAAACCTACCCAGTTGATCTTCTGGGATCAACCTTGATGACAGATAGTCACGGGCGGGATGTCCTATATTTAGCTCGCTGATAGGTGTGCAATCTGTTACCTTCTTAGCAAATTTAGGTTTCGCTGACTTGTATTCAGGGTCAGGTGTGTGCCTTCCCTTTCCTGTCATCCCCTGCTTATATTTCTCCATGACATACTGATCATGCAGGTCAACTGCTTGATCCTTTAAGAAATTTCCCAGCGACCTACCTATGCCACAGTTGTGACACTTGTAAATGTATTCAGTCTTCTTCAGAAAAAAATACCCCCGTGCCTTATTCTTATGCTTCTGTGAATCACCACAGTAAGGGCAGCGGAAGTTATAGAGTCCTGATTTGACGTGTTTGTATTTGTCTAGCCTGGTGCTGAGAAGTCTGATGTATTTGTCATCGACGTAATCCATGCAGGAGAATCCACTGCAGGTAGCATACCAGTTTTTTGTTGACCAGTCAAGCTATTCAATACCGCTTGTCCTGGCACAGACAGTAAGAAAGAAATTACAGCAAGACCACCAAAGATGGTCCACATCTTTTTCTCCATTGCTCTGAGGCGATCATCGATCAGTCTGATGTCACGCTCGCAACCTCTCTTGATTGCATCTGTATCTTTGTTTAGATCTGAATGTAGTCTATCAATCTTTTCAAACAAGACTTGATCTACCTCATCCTGCTTAGATAGTTTCTCATTATGTACAGCGAGTAGTTGTCCCATCTTGACAGAGTTGTCCTGTAAAGAATCTACTACTCTTTCTAGTCTCTCTAGAATGGCTGAATTTATGTCTGACATTACTCCGCCCTAAGTGCTTGTTGTCTTTTCTTCCAATAGAATTGGATAACATCATTAGGATAAAGACGTTTGACATCTAACTTCTTAAAGTTTTCTGGGCGATAGATCTTGCGAAGCTCTATCTTCAGTTGTGCCTGAGATTTACTATACAATACATACTGCTCCGCTCCATCATATGAAATGAGGAATGGTAAGTATGACGTGTCTTTCTGTGCTCCCTCAGTCTTTAACATCTCTGACTGAGAAATTGTGTAGCGACGACGCTTCCTAGGTTTCTTCTTTGACCCTCCAAGGAGGGGATCAAAACCTGCGTTAGGTCCCGTGGCATCTGCTGCTGCAGTCATACCGCCGTTGCCAACACTCATTGTAGGTGCGTCTTCATTCATCACAGGTCTTCTAGTAATTCTTTTACGTCGTTATCTATTTCAACAAAATCAAGAGATCCAGCCTGCACTTGCGGATATCTATTCAGATATACAAGAAAGGTCTTGATGAGAGACCAATATTCTCTTTCTAGTTTGTACATAAGAAGCGGGATAGTCCCGTCACCAAACACATTAAACAAAATGATTAGATGATTAAGTATCAAGTTGACACGGAGGACACCAGTTTTCAAATACCTTTTGAGTAGTCTCTTAAGGTATTTGAATTTCTTCATGTCCTCCATAAAATCATCTACGGTAACCGACTGAGGGTTATCATAATGCTGAATGGCAAACATCAAATAGTTTTTCTCATTAAGTAAATCAAAGTGCATTATGTAAGGGTGTCAGTTATTACGAAACGAAGGTCAGCGTTGCTGCATCGGATACGACTTCCTCAGCACCTTTGCTGGTGTTGATCTTCACTCTATACTTATCACCCGTGTTATCAGCAGTTTGACCGCTCAGCACAATAGATGCACTGGTTGCGCCAGAAACATTTGCATAGCGTGTGCTACCAGATGCTTTCTTCTGCCACTGA
>Ga0207993_1000575_pt1 | contig 14440 bp, 16 predicted proteins | sample ETN01SmetaG_2_FD_185791 | JGI IMG/M metagenome (GOLD analysis project Ga0207993, IMG submission 185791) | Marine microbial and viral communities from oxygen minimum zone, Eastern Pacific Ocean - ETNP2014F12-01SV265 (SPAdes) (version 2) | ecosystem: Environmental > Aquatic > Marine > Oceanic ...
CGATTGCAGGTTTAGAAGTTATTGTTGTTCTTGTACAGGCTTATGTCTTTACCTTATTGACAGCTGTATTTATCGGAATGGCAATTCACGTTCATCATTAAATAAATAAAAAAGGAAAAAAAAATGACAGCAACTACACTTATCCCTATTGGAATGGGTTTAATCGTTCTGGGTGCAGGCCTAGGGATCGGAAAATTTGCGGCCGCTGCGGCTGAAAGTATTGCACGTCAACCAGAAGCTGCAGACAAGATTACAGGTGCTGTAAACTTGCCACTGTTTCTTCTTGAAGGTGTTGCAATCTTAGCAGAGGTATTTACTTTCTTAATTCTTATTCTTGGATAGTTTTCCTAGATGGTAAATAAAAAAGAGAACTACCAAGAAACTACTTTAGCCTCTTCTAAAGAAGCACAGGGTAGCAAGCCAAATCCATTAGTTCAATTAGATCCGGGTCTGTTTATATGGACCATCCTGACGTTCCTTTTGCTGTGTTTTGCTTTAGCAAAATTTGCTTGGAAGCCATTATTAAAGGCACTAGAAAGCAGAGAAAACGATATTCAGGCATCGATTGAGGATGCAGAGAAGGCGAAAAGTGAACTGGAAAATCTGAATCAGGAGGCTGAAAAAATAATTGCTGAAGCTCGCTCAGATGCTCAGGAAATTAGGTCAGAGGCAAAGACCTCTGCTGAAAAAATAAAAGCAGAAATAAGATCTCAGGCTGAAGATGATGTAAAAAAGATAAAGGATGAGGCAAACAACCAAATTCAAGTAGAAAAGGATAAAGCCATCTCTGAAATCAGGCAGGAAGTAGTTACTCTGACAATGTCAGTAGCAGAAAAGGTTATTGGAAAGAATCTTTCGGTTGAAGATAATCAGCAGTTGATTGAAAAATCTATATTGGATTTAAAGAAGCATGAAGCGTAATCTTAATTCCAAAGTTATTGCAACAGGATTATTTAATGTCGCAGATCAAAATGATGATCTAGATAAGGTTAGGGATGGTTTAAGAACGCTTAATCATATCGTACTAGACAGTGGTCAGTTTCGTGCTTTAGTTCAATCAAAAAAGATAAAAGGGAAATTAAAAGTAGAGATTCTCAACTCAGTTCTAGGAAAATTATCCCATCCTCTAGTAAATGAGGTAGTATCATACCTCAAAGGTAGTAGTGCAGCCAATGAATTAAAGGAAATATCTACTTTCTTTGATTCAATGTATGGAAAAAAGAGCAATACTATTGAAGTCAAAGGAATTGTTGCTAGTAAGATGAGCGACCAGCAAATAGAATCCTTCAAAACATCGCTTGATGAAATTCTTGGCAAAAAAACCAAACTATCTATTGAGGTAGACCCCAGTCTAATTGGAGGGATCAAACTGCGTATTGATAACACCTTTTTGGATGCATCTATTCATAACCAATTGCAGACACTTCGTACTGAACTACTGCAGACTTAATAATTTTAGGAAACCATGGAAATAAAAACTGATCAATTAACACAATTACTTCGAGAGCAGATAGAAAAACACGATGGCTCGGTTGATATCTCAGAAGTAGGAGAAGTGCTTGAAGTAGGAGACGGCGTTGCCCGTGTTTCAGGCCTTGAAAATGTAATGAGCTCCGAACTTGTTGAGCTACCAAATGGTGTGTTCGGTATGGCACTAAATCTTGAAGAAGATAACGTGGGCCTTGTATTATTTGGAGAATCTCGACTTGTAAAAGAGGGCGACCTTGCAAAAAGAACGGGCCGAGTAGTTGAGGTTCCAGTTGGAGATGCGATGCTTGGGAGGGTAGTAAATCCCCTTGGGCAGCCAATTGATGGCAAGGGCCCAATAAATACAGAGCACTCCTTACCCATTGAGAGAAAGGCACTTGGAGTGATGGCCAGATCTCCGGTTAATGAACCGCTTCAAACTGGAATCAAAGCCGTAGATAGTATGATACCCATTGGCAGAGGGCAAAGAGAATTAATTATCGGTGACAGACAAACAGGAAAAACAGCGGTAGCGATTGATGCTATTATTAATCAAAAATACACTCACAATACCGACAACCCGGTTTACTGTATTTATGTAGCAATCGGGCAAAAGGCTTCTACGGTAGCTGCTCTTGTTAAAGAACTAGAAAGTAATGGTGCAATGGAATATACTACTGTAGTTGCAGCTAATGCTTCAGATCCTGCACCCATGCAATATATTGCCCCATACGCTGGTGCGGCTATGGGAGAGTTTTTCAGGGATAATGGAAAGCATGGATTAATCGTCTATGATGATTTGTCAAAACAGGCTGTCGCATATCGTCAAATGTCTCTGGTTTTGCGTCGTCCTCCTGGAAGAGAAGCATTTCCTGGTGATGTTTTTTACTTACACAGTCGATTGTTAGAGCGCGCATCAAAACTTTCCGAAGAACTTGGTGGAGGTTCTCTTACTGCGCTGCCCATTATTGAAACCCAGGAGGGTGATGTTTCAGCCTACATTCCAACAAATGTAATTTCAATTACTGATGGGCAGATATATCTTGAGACTAACCTTTTTAATTCAGGAATAAGACCCGCAATCGATGTTGGTCTATCTGTTTCCAGAGTAGGTGGTAATGCCCAAATCAAGGCAATGAAATCTGTTGCTGGAACTTTGCGTTTAGACTTAGCTCAGTACAGAGAGCTAGAGGCATTTGCAAAATTTGGTTCTGATTTAGATAAGGCTACACTTTCCCAGCTAACAAGGGGTGAGAGGATGGTAGAGATACTAAAACAAAATCAATATGTTCCGATGGATGTTGAAAAGCAAATTGCCATCATTTTTGCTGCCTCCAAGGGGCAGCTAGATGATTTGGATATTGAAGAAATATCTGATTTTGAGACTGGCTTATTTGAATATCTTGATGCAAATGCATCAGATAGTCTTGCTTCAATAGTAAACGAAGGAACTATATCGGAAGACACTGGAGAGAAGCTTGAAAAAGCAATCTCAGATTTTAAGGTAGGATTCAAAGCTTAGATCTTAATGGCAAACCTCAAAGATATACGTGATAGAATCAAGTCTGTCAAGAGCATACAGAAGGTTACAAAGGCGATGAAAATGGTTGCTGCTGCTAAAATGAGAAAAGCGCAAGAGCGAATGGAACAGGCGCGTCCATATTCGAATTCATTATCCGAAATCATTGAACATCTTTTGCCGGATGTAGATAGAGACTCGCTTGCACTTTTACAGGTTCGTGAAATAAAACGGAAAGCTTATGTTGTAGTGTCTGCGGACCGAGGTCTAGCGGGAGCTTTCAATACCAATCTCTTAAAAATAGCTCAGAGGGAGATTGACGAATTTGGAAGAGAAAACGTAGATATCTTTTGCATAGGGAAAAAGGCTCGGGACCATTTCAACTACAGAAATTATAATGTTATAGATAGTCATATTGAATTTTGGGCCGAGATGGAGTTTGAAAATGCAATGATGATTGGAAGAAGTGTCATTGATCATTTTACAAGTGGATCTGTTGATGAGATTCACGTAGTCTACAATTACTTTACGAATATTGCACAGCAGGAGGTCAAATCTGAGACGCTTCTACCATTATCATATGATGAGAGCGAGCATACTGTTTCTGACCGCCTATATGAGCCTTCAAAGGAGGAACTGGTTGAAGCTCTGATTCCAAGACACCTTAATATTCAGATGTGGAAATATTTACTAGAATCATATGCAAGTGAGCAAGCTGCACGCATGCTTTCCATGGAGAATGCTACTTCAAATGCTCAGGATATGATCAAAGATTTAACGTTACAATTCAATAAGGCAAGGCAGGCTGCGATAACAACAGAAATGTTAGAAATCGTTGGCGGAGCTGAGGCCTTAGGATAACAAAAAAGGATATCCATATTATGCCAAAAAATGGAAAAATTTCACAGGTAATGGGCGCAGTTGTTGATGTTGTCTTTGAAGACGGTCATTTACCAGATATTTATAATGCTTTAAAAGTTGACAGAGGAGAAGAGGGGACCCTTGTTTTAGAGGTGGCACAGCATCTTGGTGATTCTGTTGTTCGAACGGTTGCAATGGATACTACGGATGGATTAGTTCGTGGGCATGTTGTAGAAGATTCTGGCGAACCCATTTCTGTTCCTGTAGGAGAAAAAACCTTAGGACGCTTGTTTGATGTTTTAGGAAATACGATTGATCAAAAAGGTGATTGCGAAACTGAAAAAAGAAACCCTATTCACCGTCCTGCACCAAAGCATGAAGATTTAGCTACCTCAACTGAAGCCCTAGTGACTGGTATTAAGGTCGTTGATCTTATGGAGCCGTACACCAGAGGTGGTAAGACTGGTTTGTTCGGCGGTGCTGGAGTGGGGAAAACAGTTTTGATTCAAGAGCTAATCAGAAATATTGCCACGGAGCATGGTGGATATTCAGTATTTGCAGGAGTTGGAGAAAGAACTCGTGAGGGAAATGATCTATATGCTGAGATGACTGAATCAGGAGTTATTGATAAAACTACCATGGTATTTGGCCAAATGAATGAACCACCAGGAGCGCGTTTAAGAGTTGCTCTTAGTGGTTTGGCAATGGCAGAGTTTTTCAGAGACGATGAAGGCAGAGACGTTTTACTTTTTATTGACAATATATTCCGTTTTACTCAAGCAGGTTCAGAAGTGTCTGCATTACTAGGTAGGATGCCATCTGCTGTAGGCTATCAGCCTACGCTGTCCACTGAAATGGGAGACTTACAGGAAAGAATCACCTCAACTAAAAAGGGATCAATTACTTCCGTTCAAGCTGTTTATGTTCCTGCAGATGACCTTACGGACCCAGCTCCAGCAACTGCATTTGCACACTTGGATGCAACAAGTGTATTAGAGAGGAAAATCGCTGAGCTAGGTATATATCCTGCGGTTGATCCACTGGCATCGACATCTAGAATCTTAGACCCAAGGATTATTGGTGAAAAACATTATAATGTTGCAAGAGATGTTCAATCTGTTCTTCAGCAGTACAAAGACCTTCAAGATATTATAGCTATTCTTGGAATGGATGAATTATCTGATAACGATAAGCTTACCGTTGCAAGAGCTAGGAAGATCCAAAAGTTCATGTCTCAACCGTTTTTTGTTGCTGAACAATTTACTGGTACACCAGGAAGATATGTGAGCCTAGAGGATACAGTATCTGGGTTTGATGCTATCCTAAAAGGCGAGGTCGATGAGTTGCCAGAAAATGCATTTGCTTATGTAGGTACAATAGATGAAGCAATTGAAAAGCATAAAAAGTCAGCCGCCTAATGACTGCATATAATGTAGAGATAGTAACACCAATCCGTGAGCTAAAACTTCAAGATGTTAGTTACTTACGATGTCCTGGTCTAGATGGCTCATTCGGCATCATGAATAATCATCGCGAGGGAATTTTCGCATTATCAGTCGGTGAAATTAAGGTCTCTCAAGATGGAAAAAGTGAATACTACGCAACTGGAGGAGGATTTGCTGAAATCTTTAATGATTCTGTAAAGCTTCTTGTAGAATCTTTAGAAAAATCAAATGAAATTGATTCCGACCGCGCTAACGACTCTCTTAAAAGAGCACAGCAAAGGAAAACTGAACAAAATTCTGAAATTAATGATGCTAGAGTTGAAGCATCTCTAGTGCGTGCCTTGAACCGTTTGAGAGTATCAAAAAGATAATCATTAATTCAATTACAATTATTAAAACCGCTTGTAATTTTAAAGCGGTTTTTTTATGCAAAATTTTAATTAAATATGTTTAAACGCACACATAATTGCGGGGATCTAAGGTCTTCAGAAATAGATAAAAAAGTAATATTGAATGGATGGGTCAATAAGGTTCGGCTGCATGGGCAAGTTGTTTTTATTGATTTACGTGATAGATATGGTAAAACACAGATTGTTTTTGATGCTGATGATTACGATGGTGAATTTGAAGAAATAAAGAAAATATCGATGGAAGATGTTTTATCGGTAAAAGGCTTAGTAAGACCAAGAATTGAGTCGGCAATAAATCCGAGTCTATCAACAGGTAAAATTGAAGTTATAGTTTCTGAATTTATAATGCTTAATGAATCAGCACCCTTGCCATTTATGCTGGATAACCGAGAAAATGCTGAAGAGGATTTAAGATTAAAATACCGCTATCTCGAATTGAGAATGGAAGAGCTTCAAAATAATCTACTTATACGACATGAGGCATACCAATCAACAAGAAATTATTTATCAGAAAATCAATTTGTAGAAGTTGAGACCCCTATTTTAATGAAATCAACTCCAGAAGGCGCTCGAGACTATTTAGTACCAAGCAGAGTGCATAGAGGGAAATTTTATGCGTTACCGCAGTCTCCACAGATTTATAAACAGATTCTAATGATTTCTGGATACGATCGATATTTCCAGATTGTCAAATGTTTTAGGGATGAAGACCTAAGAGCTGATAGACAACCAGAATTCACCCAAATAGATATAGAGATGTCTTTTGTAGATGAGGAAGATGTATTCAGTTATATGGAGGGATTAACGCGACATATTTTTGAAACTGTTTCAAAGATTAATCTACCTGATTCCTTTCCAAGAATTACTTATCAAGAAGCAATGGAAATATATGGTTCTGACAAGCCTGATTTAAGGTATGGCCTCAAACTAATTGATCTTAAAGATTATACGGATGTTTCAGATTTCAAAGCATTCAGTACTGTAGAGAGAGTCAAAGGAATCATCGTAAAGGATGGTGGAAAATATTCAAGGAAGATGATTGATGAGTTAACTGATTTCATCAAAAAATATAAGGCTAAGGGATTGGCGTGGATGAAATTGAAAGATAGTTCATTTGATGGTGGTATATCAAAATTCTTTTCCGTTGAATTGCAAGAAAAGATGCAAAACGAACTGGAAATTGAAAACGGTGACATTCTTTTTATGGTTGGAGATGAATCAAAAATTGTTCTAAACGCCCTGGGGCATTTAAGAATTGAAATTGCTAAAAGAGAAGATTTAATCAACAAAGATAAATACTGCCCAATCTGGGTGACAGAATTCCCTATGTTTGAATATGATGATGAAAACGAGCGCTATGTAGCAATGCACCATCCCTTTACTGCTCCAAGGATAGAGGATATTAATCTATTGGATACTGAACCATCACAAGCGCTTAGCAGAGGTTATGATTTAACAATGAATGGATATGAAATTGCCGGTGGGTCCATCAGAATACATTCAACAGAGGTTCAGGAAAAAGTATTTTCATTACTTGGCTTGAGTAAAAAAGAAGCAGTAGATAAATTTGGATTTTTAGTTGAAGCACTAACTTATGGTGCACCACCACATGGTGGAATTGCGTTTGGATTTGATAGGCTTGTGATGTTACTTGCTGGTACTGAAAATATTAGAGATGTGATCGCCTTTCCAAAAACTACTTCAGCAGCATCATTAATGGATGAAAGTCCAAGTTCAGTAAGTAACTTTCAATTAAATGAGCTTGGAATTACAATAAAAGAAAATAACTAACGATCATTAATTCTTTATTTGTTTTTGGCGAAAGTCAAAAATAAATATGATGATAGACCTACAGCGCTAAAAATCATACACATTACCATTATTTGATAACGAATTGCAATATGTGGTGATATTCCGGATAAGATTTGTCCAGTCATCATGCCAGGAAGTGAAACAAGACCAACTGCAAATAGTGAATTTGTTATGGGGATCAATGATGCTTTAAGTGCAATGCCTTTTGCTTCATCATAACTAATATTCCTATCTAATTCTGCTTTTAATCTTTCTGCAGCTAAACTTACTCCATTCATTGAACTTGCAAATACCATTCCCGCAATAGGAATCATATACCTTGGCATATACCATGGGTCTAACTTTAATACAAATTGAGTTACCAAAAAGAGTGTGATACCCCCACCAAATAAAATTGAAATAAATACTGTTTTTAATAGCTTAGTTCTATCTTTCGAAACTGTTCCCAATGCAATCCAACTTGCAATGAATACCATTGAAACCAAAATAAAGAGTGTGATAAGTGAGTTATTTGTTGAAAATAAGAAGGTTAAAAAATATGCTATAATTATTAATTGAATTAACATTCTGCCAATAGCATATAAAGAATTAATCCACTCAAGACTCCAAGAACGAAGAATAAAAACTACCATTCCAGCAGGAATAAATATTATTAAAAGCTGTGAAAAAGGAATGAATGTTATTTTTTCATCCACCAGGTAATTTTATCCTTATCTTTGATTATTTAAACTTTAAATCCAAAATAATTCATAAAAGATATTGTTAATAGATAACAAACCATTGTAATTAAAATGGATATTGTAAGACTCAAATAAAATTTGATACCATAATTAATTAAAATTGGAAATATAATAAAAAGAGACATTGATGGAACTACCATCCACAAGATTCCATTGGCTAGTGCTTTTACTTTATCAATGTCATTTGTATCAATATATAACCATATCATTGACAAAACAGAGACTAGGGGAATAGATGCGACTAAACCACCTAAAAGGTTATCCCTCTTTGCAATCTCTGAAACAATTACAATAATTCCTGAAGATATAAATACTTTTATAAAGTAGTGAAAGATCACCTACACATATCCTATTGAAACAAATTCTTTATTTGAAGTACACTACTTTTAATACATAGATCGATAGTTCGCTGTAACTCTAGACCACTGTACCAATAGGAATTAGACCATACAATTGCACCTGAGGTTTTGTCAGTCATTTTTAACATAATACCCACTTTACTTTGAGTGTATTCTACCCTATTTCCTTCCCTAACTTTACCAGCATGTGTAGTCGTTGTTGAGGTTTGCAACTGCGATGATTGAGCTTTCTCTTTTTCCTCATCCATGTCTAATGATTGTTGTACAACAGTTTTTGTATATCCTCGATCTTCATTTCGATATGGTACAACAATCATTTCAGAATCTGTGAATTCAGTTATTGTACACGAAAGATCTAGAGAATTTTTCTTTTGGTTAATCTGGATTTCATATAGATCGTTATTTGATTCACTAACTGCATAACCATACTTTAAAAAGTTATGAGTCAAACTATTTGAGACCATTGCACCTGAGCCTAACATGTTTGAATGATCAGATACAATGTTAAGAAGTAATTTTCCAACATTATCAAAATTATATCCAGTTTGTACTGCAGGACTTTCAGGTCCTGACCAGCAAGAAAAAAAGAAAAATATTGTTATTAGATATTTCTTGGTCATAATTCGTAAGACAAAACCTTTATATGGTTTTTTGCTTGCTTCTTAACCTTTTTATCTTTTGAATATTTTAGGCAATTTTTCCACGCTTCAAGTGCTTCTTTTGGTTGGCTAAGAGCTTCATGAAGTAAAGCCTTCATTTGATATACGTTTGGATTAGCAGGGTCTTCTTTTTCTGCCTCTATAATGTGTATCAATGCCTCTTCAAACATACCAGCATTTAATGCTGCAGTAGCTTGCATAATTGAATTAGAATTTTGAGCAAATATAATTGTAACAAAAAAAGTTAGATAAAATATTTTCATATTGGACTTTCCTTTAACCATATTTAAAAAATTATTGTTTAATCTATATTCCAATAATCTGTTTTTAAAGTTATATAATAGGATAGATTAATATAACTGAATAAGAACTTTTCCACTTTTTTATTCAAAAAGGGAGGATTCATTTTCTAACAATTTTTGAGCTTTTTTCTGGTACAACCAATTATCATTCATTACCTCAGGATGTGTAGTCAAATTTGTACTCAATACACTTGTTAAAATTTTGTTAAACTGTTCACGATTACCTGCCTTTTGATGATAAAAGTCTGCCAGGAAAACACTATTTGCAAGATAGTGTGGATTTGATTTTATTGCCTGATCAAAGTATGAAAATGATTGCTCAATATCCATTCCTGGGATTCGAGTGTATAGCATCCCAAAAAATCGATAAGCACCTCCATAATGAAACCCTGGGTCAAGAGTCAGGACACGATTCATTATTACCTCTAAAAGTTCACGGCTACTCAATCTTTCAATCACAGGTCTAGAATTTAAATAGTGAGCAAGGTTTTTACCCCACCAATAAAGGCCTGGTAAAATTGAATTAGGTGCTTTGCTCAGTGATGAGAAAAGTTTCTCTGTACTATCTCCTATAATTGAATTGTATATAGCTAAGAAGTCAGGATGATTGACCACAGCTTTTCTGCATAATTCAGAGGCCTCAAAGAATAGTTTATTTTCTTTGTTAGGATTAGGAACTTGAAAATAGGCTCTCGTAAATTTTATTTTCGCAAGCAAGACAACGTGCTCAAGTTGATCTGGCTTTTTTTCAAGAACCTTCAAGATAAGATTCTCAGCTTTATCCAAGGCTTTTGCATCTGTGCGTTGATTCCAATAGGAATTAGCTTGAGAAATTAATTCATCAGCAATTTTTTTATTCTCTTTGACATTTATTGCGCTTCCGGCGCAACTAAAATAAATAGGTATTAGGGCCAAAAGTGAAATAGTAATAAGATTATGTTTAAAGTGAAATTTCATTCTAATTATTAAATTACATAACACAAAATTAAAGGATATAAAGGACTTTGGAAAAGGTCATAGAAATAAAAACTATAGATCCAACTGCGCTATTAGGTATTGGTGACGCTAATATCAAACTCATTGAGCAATCTATTCCAGCTAAGATTATTGCCAGAGGGGAGCAAATTAAGCTTCAAGGTAAAGAATCTGATGTTTTACGTGCTAGTGAGATATTACTTGAAATGATGCAAACGCTTAGTAGTAGAGGAGATCTTAATAAAAAAGATGTCCAACAACTGATTGCTCTTTCAAATTCAAATACTAATCAATCATTTGATACCAATCAAATTTCAGATTCCATTATTTATTTTGGGAAAAATGGTTCAGTTAGTCCCAAGACTGAAGGCCAACATCGTTATGTGAAAATGGTAAAAAACAATGATGTAGTGTTCAGTATTGGACCTGCAGGGACAGGGAAAACATATTTATCAGTTGCCTTTGCGTTGGCTGCATTAGATGCGAATGAAGTAGATCGAATAATTCTTTGCAGACCTGCCGTCGAAGCCGGAGAAAGTTTGGGGTTTTTACCGGGTGACCTTAAGGAAAAGGTTGACCCCTATCTTGCACCTCTCTATGACTCACTTCACACACTTTATTCAGAGTCTAAATTGAGTCAATTACTGAAAAACAAAATTATTGAAGTAGTGCCACTTGCATACATGAGAGGCAGAACTCTAGATAGTGCATACATGATTCTAGATGAAGCACAAAATGCTACTCCACTGCAAATGAAAATGTTTCTAACAAGGCTTGGGGTTGGCTCGAGATCGATAATAACTGGCGATATTACCCAGGTTGATCTTCAAAATCCTAAAGAGTCAGGACTATTGCAAGCCTCCGAAATTTTAAGTGGTGTAGAAGGTATTGGTTTTGTAAGGCTTGATGAGAAAGATGTAGTTCGACATCCGCTTGTTATGAAAATAATTAAAGCATATGACAAGGATTAATCTTAATGGATATTCAAGATGAGGGAATCATTTTTTAAAATTTCAGTAAAAAGTATCCGTAATTTCTTTCCTATTTTATCTATGCTTTTTATACAAGAATTATGCAGCGGAATTCAGTAATAGTTGCGGCAAAACGTACTCCAATAGGAGCATTCCAAGGACAATTTTCATCTTTGTCAGCATCTGATTTAGGAGCATCAGTAATCAAGCAGGTGTTGATCGATGCAAAAATTCGACCGGACCAAATAGATGAGGTAATTATGGGCAATGTCTTATCTGCAGGTCAGGGACAAGCACCAGCGAGGCAAGCCACAATTAAAAGTGGTTGTCCAAATACCACTGAGTCATTAACTATTAATAAAATGTGTGGATCTGGATTGAAGGCTATTATGTTGGCTGATCAATCGATAAGGTCTGGAGATGCAGATGTAATCATTGCAGGTGGTATGGAGAGTATGACCAATTCCCCATATCTCATACAAAATGCAAGATCAGGCCAGAGATTAGGGCACGGGAAACTCGTTGACAGTATGATTCATGATGGGCTTTGGGATGTATACAATGATAAACATATGGGTAATTGTGCAGAGATGCTTGCGGCAGAACGAAATTATTCACGTCAGTCACAAGATGACTATGCTATTGACTCTTATAATAAATCCATATCAGCAATAAATGATAAAATATTTAGTACTGAGATTGTCCCCGTAGAGGTTAATCAGCGAAAAGGTGACTCCATATTTGTTATGGATGATGAAGAGCCTGGGAGAGTTAAGTTTGATAGGATTACAAAATTAAGGCCAGCTTTTGCAAATGAGGGTACAATCACAGCTGCTAATGCATCAAAATTAAATGATGGAGCAGCAGCCTTGTTGGTAATGAGCGAGCAAAAAGCAAATGAATGCGGACTAAAACCACTAGGCTCAATACTAGGGCATGCCTCCTCAGCGCATGATCCTGAGTGGTTCACAACTGCTCCGAGTAAGGTAATAAAAAAATTATTAAATAAAGTAAGTTTGGATTCTAATGACATAGATCTCTGGGAAATCAATGAAGCTTTTTCTGTTGTTTCCATGGCAGCTATTGAAGATTTCAGCATAGATAAAGATAAAGTAAATATTTATGGGGGCGCTGTTGCATTGGGGCACCCTATTGGTGCCTCCGGAGCAAGAATTCTAACTACACTATTAAATGGAATGGAAAGAACGGATTCCCAATTAGGCCTCGCTACACTTTGTATTGGAGGTGGTGAAGCCTCAGCATTAATAATAGAAAAAAATGATTGATTTTAATTTATCTCCTGAGCAGGAGCTCATACAAGAGACGGCAAGGGACTTTGCTAACACTCAATTGCTCCCTGGTGTTATTGAGCGTGATGAAAACCAGATATTTCCTAATGATGAGATAAAAAAAATGGGTGAGTTAGGCTTTATGGGTATGATGGTCCCTGAAGAATGGGGCGGATCAGGTCTTGACACTATTTCTTACATCATTGCCCTAGAAGAAATTGCTGCAGTTGAACTTGCGACCTCTACTATAATGTCAGTTAACAATTCCTTGGTCTGTCAAGTCCTCTTAGACTGGGGTACGGATGCTCAAAAAAGTAAATTTCTAAATCCTCTAGCATCGGGGTTAAAATTAGGAGCATATAGTCTTAGCGAACCACAATCTGGATCTGACGCTAGCAACATGAAAACTTTTGCGGAAAAAAACGGAAATAATTTTATAGTAAATGGAACAAAGAACTGGGTTACAAGTGGCAAAAATAGCGATTTAATCATTTTTTTCTGTAAAACAGAAAAAGGAGCTGGATCAAAAGGAATATCTGCATTTATCATCGAAAAGGGTACTCCTGGTTTGACCACGGGTAAAAAAGAAGAAAAATTAGGCATTAGGGCATCGGACACTTGTGAACTGTACTTTGATAATTGTGAAATTCCTGAAAGTAATTTAATTGGTAATCTAGGCCAAGGTTTTTCAATAGCGATGCAGGCACTTGGTGGTGGTCGTATCGGGATTGCCTCGCAGTCCGTTGGACTGGCTAGAACAGCTCTTGATAAAACTATAAGCTATTCTCAAGAGAGAGAGCAATTTGGTCAGTTAATTGCAAAATTTGGAGCAATGCAAAATAAAATAGCAGATATGGCAACAAATATTGAAGCTGCAAGATTATTAGTTATGCAGGCAGCTACTTTGAAGGATCAGGGAAAAGAGTATAATAAAGAAAGTTCAATGGCAAAGCTATTTGCTTCATCTACGGCTATGTCAGCAGCTACTGAATGCGTTCAAGTTCATGGTGGCTATGGTTACATGCAAGAATATGGTGTTGAAAGATTAATGCGTGATGCCAAAATTACAGAAATATATGAAGGTACTTCGGAAATACAGCGCTTGGTGATTAGCAGGGAGTTATTAAAATGAATTTAAAAAAAGCAAACATTGATTGGGATAGCCTTGGATTTAACCCCATAGAAACTAGGAGCATGTTTATCGCAAATTGTCCAATAGATGGTAAATGGGAATCTGGGTCATTAGTCCCATACGGTAAAATTGAATTATCTCCCGCAGCTGGCGTTTTAAATTATGGGCAAGGTGTTTTTGAGGGAACAAAAGCGTACCATACTAGCAAAGATAATATAGTTATGTTTAGGATTGGTCGTAATGCAAAGAGGATGGCATGGTCAACTGAAAGACTATGTATTCCTAAGATGGACCCTGATTTTTTTGTTGAGGCAGTAACTAAAACTGTAAAAGATAATTTAGACTACATACCTCCATATGGTAAGGGCAGTCTGTATGTCAGGCCAATTGTCTGGGGTACAGCACCGGCAATAGGAGTTAGAGCAGTATCTGATTATACTTTCGTTGTCTTTGTTTCTCCAGTTGGATCATATTTTAAAGATGGTATTAAACCATTAAA
>Ga0207993_1000586_pt1 | contig 14282 bp, 10 predicted proteins | sample ETN01SmetaG_2_FD_185791 | JGI IMG/M metagenome (GOLD analysis project Ga0207993, IMG submission 185791) | Marine microbial and viral communities from oxygen minimum zone, Eastern Pacific Ocean - ETNP2014F12-01SV265 (SPAdes) (version 2) | ecosystem: Environmental > Aquatic > Marine > Oceanic ...
TTTTTCTAGGGTGCATAGAGGATGGCGATCCAGATTGCCGCAATGATGATTCCGATCCAGATGATGCGGTGGGGATCGACCTTTTCTTTGAGCCAGATCCAGGCACTGAGGGTGGTGACCGCAGAGAACGCTGAAAAACCGATCGATGCTCCGACTCTTCCATCACCTGTTGAGCCGTAGAGAAAAGCTCCCAGGGCCAACATTTCCAGAAAGGATTGGAAGATCACTAATTTCAGAACCGAACCCTGAGGCCAGTTTCTGGGTTTATTTCTCGACTGCTCCCAAAACATGAGAAGCAGCACACTGACCAGTGCGGCAAGTCGGTTCAGATAAAGTGAATGGATCGGGCCGAGAAAGACAACAGCTTCCTGGGCGAAAAAAAACCTCAAGGCCACACAAGCTCCCGTACCGAGTCCCAGCAGAGCGGTGGTGCGCAGCCAGGCAGGGCTGTAGTTTTCATGTACGGTTGTCCCGGAACCCGGACGGGCAAGCATGGCAATGCCGATGAAGACCACGAAGACCGATACCAGTTGCTGCCAACTGAAAGGTTCTCCCGAGACGGCATTGAGGGCAACCAGGATCACCGAAAAGGTTGAGGCGGCAGGAGAAGCGACGGATACCGGCCCGCGGGCCAAAGCCTTATACAGAAAAAGCAATGCCGCAAGATTGAGGAATCCGGAAAGAAATGAAACCGACCAACTGTAAAAATCCCAGCGGGGCCAATCGCCTGAAGCCAGAAACCAGACCGTCATCAGCACGGTGGAGATGCCCATCACGTAAAGGATCAGGACACTGAGAGACGTACGTTGGGCTGTGAAACGTGCCACACAGTCGGAGACGCCGATGAAACCGCCGCCTAAAAGTCCCAACAGGATGCCGGACATCAGTGAGTTATGTTAAAAACCTAAGTTTTAGAAAATCGGTCAAATCGAAGATGGGATGCTTAAAATTTACGATGACGGAGGTAGGCTTCTTGGGGGTGTATTCCTTCAAGGATCGCTTTACGCACAAGGTTTTCGGTCTGCATCACTTCCTCAACACGGTTGATAATAGATTCTGCATGAATCCCTGGAAGCACGACGACCCCGTCCTGATCCCCAAGAATGTAGTCCCCGGATTGGATCGTGACTTCTCCGATCGTGATGGGAACTTCGTATTCCTCTGGTGTCCAGGCAGCGACAATATCTCTGGGAGTGGTGAAGCGGCAGAAGACCGGAAACTTCATTTTCCTGATGAAGGAAACATCCCGGCAGCCTCCATCGACCACATAACCCCGGACTCCCCTGAATTGAAGTGTTTCTGCGGAAAGTTCCCCCATCAAAGCCCGGTCGTCATCCTGGGGTTGACAAACGACCACATGGCCTGCCGGAGCCTTGCCCAAGAGTTCGGTCCAGCGTAACAGACTTTCGTCTTCTGTGAGGAAAGAATCGGGACGACCCAGGACGGTGGATACAGGTCCGCAAACAGTTACTTCGGGATCCAAAGATTTGAGATGACGTGGTAAGAGACCGTCCTTCAGTCCCAATTCCCGCATCACATCAAAAACGGCTCCGCTGTAACAGTTTTCCAGTCTTTGGGTCAAATCCATTTTATTCATCTGTAAAGTGTTTCTGTATGGATTGCTTTGCTTCCCAATCGTTTCTTCAGAAAATGAAAATCCGTTTCAAGCATCGGTTATAAAATCTTTAGTACAAAACGAGGATTTCCAGAAAAAGGTGTTCAATCAGTCTTCTTCTCCACGGATTTCTTTGAATCCTTTTTTGAGAGCCTGCTGGAAGACAATGACGTCATGGCCGTAACCCAGCAGTTGAAAACCCCGTTCCCGGAAGTTTCTCACCCTTTCCGGATTCATATCAAGAAAACCTGCTGCTTTCCCGTTTTTTCGACAGGCTTGAGCAATCCGGTCCACAGCAGATTGAAATTCAGGATGGTCGAATTGCCCCGGAATCCCGAGTGAGTCGGTGAGATCGAAATGTCCGAGCCAGGCTGCATCCACTCCGGGGAGTTCCATGATGGCCTCCACTTCTTCAAGACCTTCCCGGGTTTCAATCTGGATGATCACGGTATTTTCCTCATTGGCCTTTTTCAGGGTTTCCAGCGGATCTCCGGCAGCATAATGATCATGGGCGAGGTTTAGCCCCAATCCCCGGGTTCCCTGAGGGCGGTAACGGCAGAATTGTGCAATTTTTTCTGCTTCTGCAGCAGAAGAAACCGCAGGAACCATGATCCCCTTTGCACCGGCATCGAGCACCGGAGCGATGAGATGGTAATGGCTCCCGGTTACTCTGGCGATGGGATAGAGATCCAAACCCCGTGCAGAGGCAACCTGCTGTTTGATGGTCTCGATTCCGCAACCACTGTGTTCGGTATCAAGGATGAGAAAATCAGCGCCGCATTGCTGGACGATGGCAGGAAGCCCTGGTGTCATGAACTCGAATGCCATCATGCCGTAGCATGCTTCACCAGATTTAAGTTTTTTCAGAAAGGTGTATTCCATAAATCAAATCATGTGCCGGGTCTAGGACCGGGATCGGTAATGTTCGAGTTTTTGCCGAAAAATGGGTTTTTGCAGGACGTCACGGTTGACCGAATTTTCAGGAATGATTCCGTTTTTGATGGAAAGGACGGATTCAATCACCGATCTTCCGATCGCGGCAAAAAGCTGATCGGTCCAGGCCAGAGCATGAGGAGCAAGGATCACATTATCCAGGGAAAGGATCGGGTCCTCTGGATCGGGCGGTTCCTTTTCCAGGACATCCAAACCAGCCCCGGCAATCTTTTTTTTCTGCAGGACTTCGGTCAGATCTCTTTGGTTGACAATTGGACCCCTTGCCGTATTGATCAGAAAAGCATTGGGCTTCATCAGGGAAAGCAGTCTGGAATCCACGAGTCCCTCGGTTCCCGGATTGAGATCACAGTTGATGCAAAGAACATCGGATTCTCGAAAAAGCTGTTCCAGTTCGACCATTGTTACATCAAGATCCTGATTGATTTCCCTATTTCTAAATGGATCATGTGCGATGTGCTGCATTCCGTAGACTGAAGCCATCCGGAACATCTCCCCGGCGATGCTTCCAAATCCCAGAGAACCGAGGGTTTTCCCTACCAAGCCCACTCCCATATGCTCAGAACGTTGAGACCAGGTTCGATCTGCACCTCGGGTGATACGGTCTTTGATAAAAAGTTTTCCACTGAGTGCGAGCATCAGGGTCATGATTGAAACGGCAACAGGACGACGAACCGCATCCGGAGTGTTGGTCAGTACGATCCCGTTTTGATTGCATACCTCCTGATCCACTGTGTCATACCCGACTCCAAAACGGGCCACCAAAGCAAGTTTTCCGTCAGAAGGAACCGATTCGCCTGTAAATCTTGGAAGCAGCAAGACCAACGCATCATAGTCCAAAAGAGCATCTCCGCTGACGACCTCTCCCAAGTCAACATAGTTCCAACTCAGCTCTGCTTCCTGGTTTAAGGGAGTGAGGTCAAAATCCGGGTAGAGTGCGTTTCCGTTTACGTCACGAAAGTTCGAATCCAGGGCAACTCGGAAATTTGAAGGAGATTCCGTGTTCATCTTTTATCTTAGAATTCGACGGGCCATAGGATTGCTGAACTAAAACCTCCATCGACCCTTACAACCTGTCCTGTCATGAAAGCAGAAGCGTCGCTGGCCAGGAAAACAGCCGCTCCCACGAGATCTTTGGGATCACCAAGCCTTCTCAAAGGAGTGTTCTCGATTCCCCATTGCTGCAGGGAAGGATCGGACCAGACCTTTCGGGTGAGGTCGGTGAGAATGAATCCCGGAGCAATGGAATTGACCCTGATCCCTTTCGGACCCCATTCTGCAGCCAACGCCCGGGTCATGCCGACCATCCCGAATTTGCTCATCGCGTAAGGGGCCATTCCTTTGACCGGGGCGTAACTGTTCAGCGAGTCGATGTTGATTTGGATTCCGCTTCCATTTTCAAGCATCACCCGTCCTACCTCGGTGGAAAGAAAGAAAGCTCCCTTAAGGTTGATGTCCATGACAAAGTCATAATCTTCCGGAAGATAGGTCTCCGCGCGTTGTCTCCGGTTGACACCTGCAACATTCACCAAGACATCAACAGGACCGTGTTGTTTTCGAACCCGATTCACCAACGCTTCCACTTCATCAACCCGGCTGACGTCACAGCATTCAGGAAATACTTCAGAAGAATCTTCAGCCAATTCTTTCTCGGCAGATTCAAGTGAATCTTCATCCCTGCCGGTAAAAACCACCCTTGCCCCTCTTTTTGCGAAACCTGACACCAGTGCCTTGCCGATTCCTCGACTGCCTCCAGAGACGAGGATCAGTTTGTCATTCAATTCAAAAAGAGGGTCCATGATTATTTCGGGTTGAGGTCGAAAATTTCTAAATCTAGCACATTGTAAAATTAAATGGTTATTTTCTTTTTTTATCAGCCGACTCTCTTACTCCGGTTGATATGATTATGTTCCCAAAACGATTTAGACGATTTCTGGGTTGTTTGACAGGATCAGGGAACAGGGTCATAATCGGTTTTCAGAAAATCTAAATTAAAGCAGAGACAGGGTTCACGGAAGAGCCTCTTAAACGATCACCATGGAGGGAAACTGACAGAGGAAGAGATCAGAAAAACGGCCTCAAGATTTTTGGCAAATCACGGGCTTGCCGAAAGAGGTTGGGTTTTTCGATTTGACCGGGCCAAAAGGCGGGCAGGCTGCTGTAATTTTAACAAAAAACAAATCAGCCTTTCACATTCGTTCTGCAAAGTGGCCTGTGATGAAGAAGTGAAGAACACCCTTCTTCACGAAATCGCCCATGCGTTAGTTGGTCCGGGGCATCGTCATAATCGTGTCTGGCGTCAAAAAGCGCAGGAAATCGGATGTGATGCAAAAGTCACCCACAATTTAAATTTTAGTGAAGCACGTTACCGTGTCGGATGCATGCAAGGCTGCTGGGAAATTACCAGACATCGGATCAACCGAAACTGGCTCAAGCATAGGCGATGTGGCAAATGCGGGTCGGATTTGGGTCTTTATGATTCCAAGGCAGCCTGAATCTATAGACTTGACTCAAGTTCTTCTGATTCCAGGAAAATCCAGATGAGCATCCGTCAAAACACGACAGAAAGCAGAGTCGCTTCATCAACTCGTGCTCCGGTGAAACCCAAGAAAAACCGGAAATCGGCTCTCCCCCTGGACCATCCCAGTCTTTATACCAACCGTGAATTGAGTTGGCTTGAATTCAATCAAAGAGTGTTGGATCAGGCTCTGGACGAACGACACCCGCTTTTGGAAAGGGTTAAATTCCTGGCGATTACGGGGACCAATCTCGATGAATTTTTCATGGTCCGTGTGGCCACCATCCTGCGTCAGATCAAAAACGGAAGTGAAAGTCTGACTTCAGACGGCCTGACTCCTAAACAGCAGTTTTCTGAAATCCATGGACGGACGGAAAAGATGCTTCAGGATCAGCACTCGGCATGGTCGTTGTTGAGGCCGCTGCTAGAAAAAAATGGAGTGAAATTTCTTGAAATGCGCTCTTATAACGATGGGATCAAGGAGTATCTGCATGGGCGTTTCATGAACGAGATTTATCCTGTGCTGACTCCGATGGCATTTGATCCAGGGCATCCTTTTCCGCACATTTCCAGCCTCAGCATGAACCTTGCGGTGGTGGTTCGACACAATCAGGAAACCAAATTCGCCAGGGTCAAGATTCCGGATGTTTTGCCAAGATTTCTGGAAATTCCTGAGTCCGTAAGTGGACAGGACAAAATCGTCTTTGTCTTTCTGGAAGATGTAATCAGGAGCAACATCGATGAACTTTTTCCGGGAACGGAAATTCGTGACATCCGCCTTTTCCGGATCATTCGCGATACCGATCTGGTGATTCAGGAAGACGAGGCTGATGATTTGCTGGAGACGGTGGACAAGGGATTGAAACAGATCCGTTACGGAGATGTTTCGCTGCTCCAGGTGGAAAAGTCGATGCCGAAACGAACCCTCAGTGTACTAGCGGATAATTGTCAGGTTGATGAGGAACTCGTTTCGAGATCCGAAGGCAGGATGAATTTTGCGGATCTGATGCAATTGATGAAATTGCCCTTACCCCAATTGAAAGACAAACCGTTTTTCCCGCCTGTTCTTTTTGAAGGACTTCCGTCGGAACAGTTGTTCGAAAGGATCCGACACCGGGATTACCTGCTGCATCATCCATATCAGTCCTTTTATCCCGTGGAAGCACTGGTTAAGGCTGCGGCGGAGGATCCCCAGGTTCTTGCAGTGAAGATGACGCTATACCGTATTGGAAGCAATTCCCCGGTGATCGAGCATTTGATCAATGCTGCAGAAGCAGGGAAACAGGTGACCGTTCTGGTTGAACTCAAGGCAAGGTTTGATGAACGGAATAACATCGTCTGGGCAAGAAGGCTCGAAGCGGTGGGAGCCCATGTGATTTATGGTGTGGTGCACTTGAAAACCCACTCAAAAATCTGCCTGGTTGTTCGCCAGGAAAGTGATGGGATCCGACGTTACATGCACCTCGGGACAGGGAATTACAACCCTTTTACCTCCAAAATCTACACGGATCTGGGCCTGCTCACTTCGAACCATGAAATTGGTGAGGACGCGACCCACGTGTTTAACTACCTGACCGGTTACTCGAATAAACGTGAATTCAACCATCTTCTGGTTGCTCCAGTCAGTCTCCGTTCAGGATTGGAAACATTGATCGAACGTGAAATAGAACATGCACGCCAAGGCCGGCCCTCGGGAATGATCTTCAAGGTCAATTCCGTCGCTGACCAGAAAGTGATTACCAAACTTTATGAAGCGTCAAAGGCAGGAGTGAGACAGGATCTGATTGTTCGGGGGATCTGCTGTCTCAGACCTGGAGTGGAGGGAGTCAGCGAAAAAATCCGGGTACGTTCGATCATCGGGCGTTTTCTGGAACATTCCAGAATTTATTATTTTGAGAATGGTGGAAAACCTGAAATCTACTGCGGCAGTGCGGATTTGATGGAACGGAATTTGAGCCGAAGGGTTGAAATCCTCTTTCCGGTAATCGACCAGGAAATTCTCGATCACCTGAAACAAAATCTTGATCTGATGCTTTCAGACAACACTTTGGCTTTCTACCTTCAGCAGAACGGCAGTTACAGAAGGATAAGTAAAAAAGCTCAAGATCCTGAGATCAATTCACAATTAAAATTGTTGGAATGGTACGCTGAGGAAAATCCTATCGGCAGCGTTTGATCAGGAAGAATCAAAGATGAGTCGTTGGCTGAGCCCAACTACTGAAGTGCCGGAACTGCAGCCTGGTTGGCAAACGCACTGTTCACATCACGCAGATTGACACGTTCTGCATCGGCCATTTCCCGCATCGAATCAACGAATTTTCTTCGTGCGGTCCGCACCTCTTCTTTCTCGGGTGTCTTTGATTTCAATGAGGAAATCAGGGCTTTGCGGCTTTGTTCCGGGAAGCAGAGGATGACAGCTTCCTTGATTTCTTTGGTAGCCCCGGAAATGGCCGTAATCACATCATCTGGAGGGAGTTGCCGGACGACTTCCTTCAAAACATCGTTTGGTACCACTGGAATTGACTCGAAGATGAAACAACTGCTCTCGACATCTTCACTCAGTTTTTGATCAGAAACCCTCAAACCGTTGATCAGTTCCTGACGGGTCACAGGATCGGAATCGCTAAGTACATCAGCTACGAAACGAACGCCGTTTACCGCAATACTGTTTTCGTCCGGAACATTTCGGGCTTTTTCCGCTAGGTTGAATCCTACCTTCTCGACCAGTTCCATCGGCATTTCATGCATCCTTCCCAGTTCCACTGCAACCTGGGTCCGTTCATCACGGGAAAGCGTTTGCAGGATGGTGGCTGCTTTTTCAGTATCGAGCCTTGCCATGACGATGGCCTTGATCCGTGCCGGCTCATTTTTCAGCAAAAACGAGATCTGACTGGAAGACAATGATTTCATGAAACCGAAGGGATCAACAAAAGACTGTTCCGGTGAGAGAAACTGTTTGGTCAACAAGAACATGCGGATGTTTTTCAGCACTTCAGCAGTATCATCAGAATTCGGTCCTGCTTCCTTGGCCAGTTGTTCAAGGTCCATGTAGGCCTGTTCCGTCATCTGGTTCCGGAAAAGTGATCTAGAAGCTTCGGGGCCCATCACTGCAATCAGGGTGGCGAGTTGATCCATCGACTGTTTATCACGTGTCATTTCCTGGATCAGTTCCCTTGACCAGTCAGGCCGACCTACAAGATTTTTAACAATTTCCTGAAGCACCCGTTCATTTTCATCACGAACCAGGGCGGTCTGGACCCGATCCTGACGATCCTGCTGCATTTTGTCCTGAACCGCTTTTTCTTCACGGGCCATGCGAACCGGCAAGGTGGGGGTCTCTTTCAAATCCCGAATCTGATTCTGGGTTTCCACTTCCCTCGCCCTCAACCTGGAGATGCTGAAAAGGGTCCAGATCAGCAGCAATAAAAGCAGCAGCAGAATCCCCCCCAAGATCCATTCGAAGGTACCAAGAGTTTGCCAGAAGGGTTTTTCTTCCTCTTGTTCTTCGGGGCTATCGATTTTTGCGAGAGCTTTTTCAGCGGTCTGGGGTTCCTCTTTGGTTTCAGGATCGGCACCATTGGGTTTTTCTAAATCAGGCTGAATTTCAGGAAGATTCGGAATGATTGGAACAAAGACAAATTCATCTCCTCTTTCGTAATCCAGTCCGCTGAGAATGGGGACGATTTCTCCAATGTAGGAATTGACCGAAGGAGAAACTTCTTTATGCATTACCAGATCGACACGCATTCTGGAAATTTCCCAAAATTTTTCACCTTTCCCGAATTGATCCAACCCCAACTGACCAAATCCTGGAAGCGCTTCATTTGCAACGCTGGCAGCACGTTCGTCTCCGAACAGTTTTACCCTCAGGACATAGTCGCTGGGTTCAAGATAATACTTGAGCCCGTTCCGGATCGATTCTTCGATTTCAAACTGTCGGATGTTCATGGACTTGACCCGTTCCGAAGCAGAAACGATGGTGGAGCAAAGAATCAGGAGCAATGGGAGTGAAGACAAAAACCATGCATGCTTTGAAAATTTCCTTTCAAAACTGAAGAACCGTTGCATGATCTTAGGAAAAAACTTCATCGTTGCTTCCTTCACTATTTCGCCAGCCTAGAGATGTACTTCTTAAGTGTTTCGTTGGTGGGGTCCAACTCAAGGGCACGCTGCCAATTTTCTACCGCCATTCCATTCCAACCCAGGCGGTAATAGATCGACCCAAGCATCTCAAAGGCTTGTGAGGAAAATGGGTTGACTTCAATCGCGTCCCTGATCGCGGTGATGGCACTGTCGAAGTCTTCCTGCTGATAAGCAGTTCTGGCCTTGAGAAGATAACGCGTGGTTTCCATTTTCATGGCAAGATCGATTTCTTCGAGCCTCTTTTGACGCTTTTTCTTCCTTCGGCGTTCTTCCAATTCAGGATCTTCATTGGAATCCATCTCCAGCTTTGCGATTCCCGGAAGCATACCGGATTGCGGCAAACTACCTGTTTGAATTTCACCTGAACCTAAGGAGCCCTCAGAAATTTCTCCTGGCGGTTCCATCTCGGTCATGAGGATTTGATCTGAAGCTGAATGAGGAACATAGACCACTTTCAGTACGTCTTCTTTCAAAAGATTGATTTCTTTGAGCTTTTCTGAAAGAGACTGACGGAGAACCTCAATGTTGAACGGAGAAATCGGTGTATTCACTACTACAAATACCGTGGTGTAACTTCGGGTTTGATTCACAATTCCGACAATCTGCTTGGATTTCGTCGGGACCCAGACATGATTATCAAAACCAGGCAGTTTGATTTTGGCAATCTTCTTCAGGTTTTTGCTTACAGGAACGGTTTCAATGAAATATTTGATGCTGACGGTAACGCCGACGTATTCCTGCGGAAGGAGTTCCTGTAAAAGAACATCCAGTTTTTGCTCAAGGTTTTGTTCTGCCAGGCTTTGTTGGGGTTCTGTAGGTTCAGGGAGATCTCCTTTTTCGGATTCTGCAATGTCTTCCGTTTCACCAGTCGAGTCACCAGTTTCTCCACCATCCTTAATCTGATCAAAAGGCACGGCCAGCAGTTCTTCAAGACTGCTTTTTTGTTCACCTTCTTGAATCGCTTCATCAAGAGAGGGACCGATTTCATCAGGTTGTACCAACCTTGGTACTGTGTCTTCGACGGCTTCCTGGGTTTCCTCGGCTCCCTCAACGGCCGTTTCCACATTTTCTGTGACCACTTTGCCGATATCCGTTTCCTGCGAGACTATTTGCAGAGGAAAGAGGATCAGCATCAAACCAAGCAGCATTGCCGGGATGGTCCGGCAATCCTTTTTTAAGGATGATTCTCTGAAAAGGATTTTTTTCATGGATCAGTCCAGGCTGGAAATCATTTGTGCCACCTCTTCATCTTCCGGGTTGAGTCGGAGGACGTGCTTCCATGTTTCTAACGCCCGCTTCTTTTCTTCAAGGAGAAAATGCAGGGAACCTTTCATTTTCAAAAGAAAGATTTTGTCATCCCGTTTTGCCGCCACTTTCAGACCCTCTTCGGTGAGTTCCAGACCAGAAACATAATCGCCAGATTTAAAGGCCTCAAGAATCTTGACCCGGTATTCACGTAAAGCAGATAGTTGTTCCTGACTCATCAGTTCAGCGCTTTGTTCCGGAAAGCGGTTCCTGACAATCGTCAGAGTATCACCTTGTTCAGGTTTGAAATCGATGGAAAGGGGTAAAGCCTGTTTTAGAAAATTGTCGACTTCAGGAAGGATGGTTTCGTCCAGAAGGAGTTTGATGTCCATCTGCAGCCTAGACCCTTCATTATTTTCGTTTTCTTCACCTTCCTCTTTTTCTAACAATTTAAAATCTACATTCAGTACATAGGTTTCTGGAGAGATGTAGTTTTCAACCAATTCTCGGATCTTCTTGGTAATCACTTGTTCTTCGTATGGGGCAATGCTGTCAGAAAAAGGATTCGGGAAAGAGGTACGTTCCAAACTTAAAAGATCTCCCCGGGTTTGATCGAAAAAATCCTGTGAAGGAATCAGTTGTTGAATGAATTTTTCCTGATTTCCAGGAAGGGTGTTGTCGAGAAGTACTTTGAATTCGATTTTGGTCAATGCCATTTTCAATTCAGGATGATTCCCGTAAGCACTTTCAGGACCTTCAACCTCTTCCAACAACATTTGGGTTCTGGCTTTTCCGTCTGCGAGAAGTTCCGTCACCGGTATATCAAGAGGGACATTTCGAAGTTGAATTTCTTCAAGCAGTTTCTGATTCCATTGAACCAGAAGAGATACATTGAAGCGTTCCGGGGCCAGGTATCTCCCAAGCACTGCATCGACGTCTTTTTTCAGTTGCTGCTCAAAAAGTACGGTTTGTTCTGCAAACTGCTTTGAAGTCGCATCCTGTAACGGGATGGCAATGACAAAATTCGGACTGTCGATCGGGTGAACCAGATTCGAGTTGAGATCTCCACGCTGGACAATGATTCTCAAGGTCCGTTTATGTCCTTGTTGTTCTTCGATGACGTTTATCGCGTTTTTTCCGCCCTGGGTGCGCTGACTATAGAGGATCTTTTTCTGGACCGGGACAGTGGGTTGAACTCCTTCATCAACTTGAGGTTCCTGATCACTCTTGGATGAACAGGAATATAAGCTCAAAACAAGAAGACTCGATGAAAGAAAAACCAGGATATTTTTGAGACGATTCATATTGCCTGTCAGAATTTCCATCCCAGAGTGATGTTGGTCATATTAGGCATTTTAAAAGTGTCATCGTTGGATGACAGCATATTCAGGTAGTTAAAACCTAATGTCAGTTGCTCTGCCACCGTCAGGTTTAATCCTCCCTTGACGTACATTGGTGAATTCAAGGCTGCAGCGAAAATCATTCCCAAACCTCCGCTTATGCTCACGTCAGCCTGATTTCCTCCAAATCCAAAAAGGTCATATCCCACCATACCATCCAACGTGATGCCATTGATCGATTTCTCATATTTTGTTGTGAGATTCGTGTTGTCATCACTGAAAACCGAACCTCCTCCGGAAAACGTCCAGCTCGAGGTGAGGCGCATCATGGCTTCCACCCCCAATTGCATGGCTGAATGAGTTATCGGAGTATTCCCTGTGGAACTGTGGGTGATCCCTACCTGCATTTTAGCAAGATAAACATGAAGGTAATGTTCACTCTTGGCAGGTTCTCCAGTAATGATTTTTGAATAAACGATTTCGCCATTACTGGCTTCAAAGGCATTGAGCGCTATGGACAGTTGCCGGTCTTCGGTCATAAACAGGGCAATATCGAGAAAACCTTTAACATTCAAAGACTTGGCAGTTTTGATGCGGAAGTCATCATCCGCAATACCCCGTGCGATTTTTAGATAGCTGCCAGCAATAACGGTTCTGATTTGGGTGCAGGTTTCGCAGACACTGACTTTTAATTTCGAAAGTTGGGTCAGACTTTGATGGATTCGTGCTGTGGCAACTCTTCTAAAATTATCAGGAAGATTATCTCCGAAGCTTACACTGGAAATGGCTACTGAGCGGATTTTTTCATGCATCTGTTGGACGGATTCGATCAGTTGAGGTGTAATTTCCTCTAGCTGCATGATGCGCTGATCTTTCCAGTAAGTTTCCTGGGCAGATAAAGTGCTGCAGAACATAAAAATCAGTCCGGTCCAAAATAATCTATCCAGCATTGACCATGTTATGCCAGATCTTCTCTTTAATGGCATGGTTATTTAGATAGTGAGCTGAATATTTTCATTTAAAAATGATGAATACTTGAATGGTTTTTTTCTCAATCTTTCCTTTTTAAGATCGCTGACTCATTTGAGGGCAATATTGAAAAAAAGAAAACTCCTTTGATTGTTAAATATTGAATCCTGCTCTTTGAATTTTTATCGATTCAATCCAAAAATCCAACCTCCTTATGGGTATCATCTGCAATTCCCAAGCCATGAATAAATTATGTCAATAAGAATACTTGAGGCAATTTTCAAAATCAGGTTCATTCTTTGATTTTTGTGGGAATCGAAGAGCCATTCCTATAGAGTTGAAAATAATATCCCATAACTTCCCGATAACAAAATAGCCTGTAAATGATTCAAGCATCCTTTGATTAAGGTGAAGAAACTCATGTGATAAAACAGGTTCTATCCGTGAAGGATGTAATTGGAGGAAGAAACGAATTAATACGAATCAAGTGATATGAATAAGAAGCATAATCGGCTATTGGATTCGAGTAAAATTCAGCAAGAACCTCTTCATAAGGATAAAGTCAAAAGGAATCAAGTTTCAGGTAATATTGGTGAAAATATGAATTCTGAATTTCATAAGGAAAAAGTTATTAAAGAAATGGAATTCAATGATGAAATTTCAACCATGGTCGTTGATGGAAAAGAAGATGAACTCAAATTTCATGATTCTCTGGGAGTGGTTGAACACCCTTTTGAAGGGTCTGAAACTGATGAAAGTCTGAAGAATAAACAAAGAAGAGGAGGCTTATTTCTGATAGGCATTACCATTGTTGTTTCTTTGGTGATGGCTTTCAGCTTCCCAGTGGTTGAAGAGACGAAATTCTGGAAAACCCTCTGGGAAAAAACCCCTCTCAAATGGGTCAATCACATGCTTCAAGTTGATGAAAAGCAGCAACTTCCAGTCATGACGATTGAGTTAGGAAAAGCCTTAGAAAAAGGAAATACTGAAGAAATTCATCTATTGCTAAAGGCTGAAGGAGATCTGGAAAGCAGGGATGAAAAAGGTCATACACCTCTGATGAAAGCAGTCATTTATCGCAATCCTGAATTACTTCAGTTTTTGCTGGAACTGGGAGCCAATCCAAATGTGAGTGACTCTCAAGGGGATACCCCATTGGTCTGGGCTGCTTCAAAAAACCAGAATGAAATGGTAATCCTTTTGTTACAACATGGAGCTGAGCCAAACAGGGGAATGTTCAATTCATTGATGTGGGCTTCTTTTCATGGAAATGAAGAGACCGTCGAACATTTATTAAGTCATGGAAGTCAACCTGACCTGCGTTCACGTGACGGATGGTCTGCTTTGATGTGGGCTTCTGAAAGAGGACACCAGCCAGTCGTCCAAAAACTGTTGGCTTCAGGAGCAGGAGTCAATCTCCAGAACAGCGAAGGATACACCCCATTGATGCTTGCCGTGAAACGCGGAAGAACCGAAACAGTCAAAACACTGCTCTCCTCCG
>Ga0207993_1000587_pt1 | contig 14278 bp, 13 predicted proteins | sample ETN01SmetaG_2_FD_185791 | JGI IMG/M metagenome (GOLD analysis project Ga0207993, IMG submission 185791) | Marine microbial and viral communities from oxygen minimum zone, Eastern Pacific Ocean - ETNP2014F12-01SV265 (SPAdes) (version 2) | ecosystem: Environmental > Aquatic > Marine > Oceanic ...
TGCAAATTTCCTCCGAATGGGGAAGGTATCGCTACTAGGTCTTATATTTGTGGTGTTGATGACGAAGCTTTTCTTGAGGTCAACGCAAGAGCATTTTCTTGGCATCCTGAGCAGGGTTCTCTAGATTTGTCAAAGTTAGATGATCTTTTCAAAGAGGAATGGTTTGATGATGAAGGGTTTCTATTATTGGAAGTTGAAAATCGTCTTGCAGGGTTTTGCTGGACAAAGGTACACCACCAGAGCGACCTTACATTGGGGGAAATTTTCGCAATAGCAGTTGACCCGGATTTTCATGGAAGAGGTTTTGGTAAGCCGCTTACAATATCAGGCCTGAACTACCTTGCCAATGTAGGAGCAGATCTTGGAATGCTTTACGTTGAGGCAGATAATATACCCGCTATTCGAATTTATGAAGATATTGGATTTACACATTTCTGCACGAATAGAGCCTATAGAAATAGTGTTTAAATATATTTCGATCAGTACGATGTGTATATGGACTTAAATCCAGACCTGCCAACAGGAGATGAAAAGGCGGAGAAAGTTCAAGGCATGTTTGATCGCATTGCCCCAAGATATGACTTCGTGAATAGGATCATGACCTTTCGCTTGGATGTTCGTTGGCGAAAACAAACCGTTCAAGCTCTCGAACTAGAGAAGGACTCATTAGTGATTGATCTAGCTTGTGGAACCGGAGACTTTTGTTGCGAACTTGAAAATGCTGGAATGGTTCCACTCGGGTTTGACTTCTCTATGGGGATGCTGCAAGCAGGGCGGTCCGCGTCACCCCTTTGCCAATCAGACGTTTTAAGATTACCCATCAGAGACGCTTCAGTTGACGGTGCTACCTGTGGTTTTGCTCTGAGGAATCTTACTGAGTTGGAACCATTCTTCGCTGAAGTTAATCGGGTGCTCAAAGTAGGTGGCAGAATAGGCTTCCTTGATGTAGCCGAACCCGAGAACAGATTCTTAAACTGGGGTCACCACATTTATTTTGACCGAATCGTTCCAAAAGTCGGGGCCCTTTTATCCGATAAGTCTGCATACTCTTATCTTCCAAAATCTGTTTCATACCTGCCACCGCACCAAGAGATTGTGTCCATGATTGAAAAAGCTGGATTTAGGAAAGTTGAACGAAAACTTTTTGCTCCAGGCTCAGCCCAATTGTTTACTGGTGAAAAAGCCTAGCGAAATGGCATCAGGGATTCACCATATTGCTATTAACGTTGACAACGTAGAGGATGCGGTTGACTTTTATTCAAGGTACTTTTCCCTACGACAAGTAACTAAACCAAACGATAGAGCGGGAGCTTGGCTTCAAGCCAATGACGGACGACAAATCCATCTTCGCCAAGCAACAGTTCCTGAAGATAATGGGCAACACCTAGCGCTGCTGGTAGATGACATTAAAGAAACATACAAAATGCTTACTGACGGTGGAATAACCGTAACTTCTCCAAAACCAATCGGTTCCTCACTCCAGTCATTTCTTCATGACCCTGCTGGAAATCGTATTGAAATTCATCAATGTGCGTAAATCAAAGACCTGCCGCTAAGCCAATTGAAAGCAACATTCCAGCTAACAAATGAAGCTTCGCTGTATTCTCTAAAAGATTTATAAGATCTTGTGCATTCTCTTTAGAAAAGATGTCATAAATTAATTTTATTATCAAAGGGATAACTACGAGAGTGATAAGGACAAGATAGGTATAGAACACAGCTATCAATACATACATCCCTAAAGATGCCAACAGCAAAAGCGCAAAGAACATTTTAGTCTTTGCTTTACCTAACCGAACTGCAAATGTTTGCTTGCCCGTCTCTGAGTCTGTTTCGATATCCCTAAAATTGTTCACAACAAGAAGTGCTGACGCCAAAAGACCTACTGGAACGCTACATAGGATGGAAATTGATTCGATGGTTTGGCTTTGAACGTATGAAGACCCCACAGTGGCCACTAATCCAAAGAAAACAAAAACTGAAACCTCTCCATAACCCGAGTAACCATATGGTCTTGACCCTCCTGTGTAAAACCAGGCAGCTAATATCGCAACACAACCAATAAGGATTAGCCACAGACTTGTCATAATTGCAAGTACGAGCCCTGCAATAGCAGCTATCAAGAATGAGATTCCCGCAGCTAACTTTACTTGATTGGCTTTTATGAGCCCAGACCCTACAAGTCTTCTTGGGCCTATACGGTCTTGATCAGTCCCACGAATTCCATCAGAGTAATCATTTGCATAATTGACTCCGATTTGTAGAGCAATTGATACTACAAGAGCGAGGACAAGCCTATGAAGGGTTAAACCAGTTTCTACTGACGCAGTCCCCACGATAACTGGAACTATTGCTGCAGGTATAGTCTTGGGCCGTGAGCCTTCGAACCATATATTGAGCTTTGGGAGTTGACTCATATAACTCTTAGGCCGAGAGACCTCCAAGTATGGCTTTGACTTCCATGAATTCTTCTAAGCCGTGTGTGCCCCATTCTCTTCCATTGCCTGATTGTTTGTAACCGCCAAATGGGGCATTAAAGTCTGGACCCGCTCCATTTACATGCATGTTGCCAGTTCGTATTTGGCGCGCTACTCGCACTGCTCTTTCATGACTTCCAGAGATGTAACCTGCTAATCCATATACTGTGTCGTTGGCTATTGAGATTGCTTCGTCATCGTCTTCATACCCTATTAGAACTAGAACAGGGCCGAAGATTTCTTCCTGCGCTATTTGCATGTCATTGGTTACATTTGCAAACAGAGTTGGCCTGACATAATACCCCTTCTCAAGCCCATCGGGTCTACCTAGACCTCCACACACTAACTCTGCTCCTTCGTCAATGCCAGCTTGAATCAGACCTTGGATTTTGTTCCATTGAGTTTCTGAAACAACAGGGCCGATGGTAGTTCCATCACTTGTGGGGTCTCCAACGGTCACTGCTTGCATTGAAGCTTTCGCAATTGCTTTTGCTTCTTCCATCTTTGAATTAGGGACAAGCATTCGGGTGCCTGCATTGCAGGATTGGCCAGAATTCATGCACATTCCGAAAGCATCGCGACCTACTGCTTCCTCAAGGTTTGCGTCATCAAGAATTATATTTGCAGATTTACCTCCAAGTTCTTGAGCTACGCGTTTAACGGTCGTTGCGGCATTTTTTGCTACCTCAATTCCTGCTCGTGTTGAACCGGTAAATGACATCATGTCAATGCCCGGGTGACTTGATAAGTACGCTCCTACAGTCGGCCCATCACCATTCACTAAATTAAATACACCTGCTGGAACCCCAGCTTCGTGCATTATTTCGGCAAATATTATTGCATTTAGAGGGGCAACCTCAGATGGCTTAAGAATCATAGTGCAACCTGCTGCTAAGGCTGGAGCTACTTTGCAGGCAATTTGGTTTATCGGCCAGTTCCATGGAGTGATCATTCCAACTACTCCAACAGGTTCTTTCACAATCAAACTTGTGCCTAATTCTTCTTCGAAACTAAAGTTTGTCAAAATACCAGCGGTAGTAGCGAAGTGAAATAGACCCGTGCCGGCTTGCGCTGCTTTAGCCAGACCATTCGGGGCTCCCATTTCTGAAGTTATAGCTGTGGCTAAATCCTCAGATCTGGATCCGATTATCTCAGTTATTTTGTTTAATAGTTCAAGTCGTTCTTCAACTGATGTTTGGGAGAATGTTTTAAATGCATTCTGCGCTGCTGCAACAGCTACATCTACGTCTTCGTGGGTTCCCAGAGCAATCGTTCCAATTGCATCCTCTGTCGCAGGGTTAATAACATCGACAGTATCCGATCCGATGGGTTCTACCCACTCACCATTTATGTAGAACTTTCTAGTGTTACTCATCTCAACTCCATTGGTTAGCCTGTTATTGAGATTACACGAGGTTTAGAGTCCCCAAAAACCCAGAACTGATCAAGCCGGGAAATTAACGATATTTTGTTGCTTATTTAGCTCTGACTCAACGAAAGAGATAAGGCGAGAGAATTATTATGCGACCTTTTCAAGTATGTGTACGCCACAAGCAGAGCCAAGTCCGATCACATGAGCCAGTCCAACTCTTGCACCTTCAATTTGACGGTCACCTGCTTCACCACGTAGGTGCATAACAATCTCATGTATGTTAGCAATACCTGTGGCTGCAATTGGATGCCCTTTTGATTGCAAACCGCCCGAGACGTTAACGGGTTTGGCGCCATCACGCCAGGGAGCTCCAGACTCAAAGAAGTCAACAGCACCCCCCTCTTCACAAAGCATTAAATTGTCGTAATGTACAAGTTCAGCAGTTGCAAAACAATCGTGAAGTTCGACCAAGTCTAGATCCTCGGGCCCGATACCGGCTTGCTCATAAGCTTGGGATGCCGCGTTTCTAGTCAATGTATTCACATCTGGCAGTATCTGACATCCATCTACGTATGGGTCTGAAGTCAGCACCGAAGCTGATATTTTCACTGCCCTCTTTTGCACTTCTAGTGGTAAGGATTTCAGCTTCTCATCATTTACAACAATCATTGCTGCTGCTCCATCGCAATTTCCAGAACACATGGGTCTTGTGTTCGGATACGCGATCATAACATCATTCATTATCTCCTCTAATGTGAACCGCTTCTGGTAAGCAGCAAGAGGATTTAATGTTGAGTGAGAGTGGTTCTTTTCTGAGATTTTGGCGAAAAGCTCAAAGCTAGTCCCTCCATATTTATGGCCGTATTCCATACCAACTTGGGCGAAAACGCCTGGCATGATACTTGTTCCTATCCTTCCTTCAGTGGACGATAGGGCCCCAAACCGACCACTTGGCTGCCACGTCTCCGATTCAGGCTTCGGGCCTCTTTGCCCCAATAAGCCGGCACCGGCTAACTTTTCTACTCCAACTGCCATCCCAACATCAGTTTCTCCTGCCTTGACTGCCATTATGGCTACTCTCAAAGCAGTTGCTCCTGTTGCACAGGCGTTAGAAACGTTGAATACCGGAATCCCAGTTTGCCCTATCTGTTTTTGTAATTGCTGGCCGATACCTGCACCTGCGTTCATAAGGTTCCCGACTCCCAGCACTCCGACTTCTGAGAGGGAAATACCGGCATCCTTCAGTGCCTCACGGCTAGCTTCGGCAGCAAGATCTACAACATCTTTATCAGGGTGTTTACCGAATCTGGTCATATTAGATCCGATAATCCAAATTGTGTCTGATCCCATATTTTCTTCCTATCTATATTGGTTCAAAGCCGAAAGCTATTGCTTCCGTACCTTCACTATCTTCTCCCATCGAATACGTCATCAGCTTAACTTGCATCCCCAGAGTCACATATTCAGGTGATGGCTCAACGTTCATGATTGTGCATTTGACGCTGGTTCCTGCGCAATCAACCACTGCGGATACGTATGGAATAGGTCCCATTTGAACAATGCTGAAGCTTGTGACAACCCCCTCTTGATCAATAGCTACAGAACGAAATTGATCCTTAAAACAGCTAGCGCAGGCATTTCTTCTGTCAAAGTACCTCGCGCCACAACTCGTACATTCTTGAGCCTGCAAATAAGGAGGATCGTCAAGAATTAAATAGTCAACAAAGGCAATTTTTCCGCCTGTTTCTGTGATTTCCTTTTCTTGCGCTTCTGACAACTTCCCTCCGATCTAAATAAAATATAGCGTTCTTTCATTACCGTCACTCTTTGTCTAAAGATTTAGAAAATAAGCTCGTCTAAACTAGCCCTTCTTCTTGACGTAGATTTACTTGCGCGTTGATGTTTAGCCGGATGCCCTATCGCTATAGTGCCGACCGCTCTGTATTCTTCAGGGATTGAATATTTCTTTTTCAATGCATCTTCATGGCTAAAAATTCCAAAGAATAATGACCCCAAATTGTCTGATTCAGCAGCTACTAATATTGACATCGCTGCCATTCCCCCATCAACCCACCAATAAGGTGTCGACCAATTCTTTTCATCCTGCCCTAGTCCAGTTCTTTTCTTGTCGTCCTCTGCATACCGTTGAAGGTAACTGCTTGGATTGACCCATACAATTATCAAAGTTGGAGCGTTGAGTAGTCCAGGCCATGGAAAAGACTCTTTGGTATTCCCATCCATTGTTATTTCCCAATATATGTCCGTATTCTCATTCTCAAGGAGTGAATATCTTATCCCCTCGGTGTTCCCTGCTCTAGGAGATAATCTGGCCAAATTAATGAAACCACGAGCTTGGTCGGGCAATAACGGTTTTTGGGTGAAATTTCTCACCATTCGACGTTGAGCCAGAAGACCAGACACAATTTGATAATTTGAGAGCGATTCAGGTCCCGAGTTTTTCAAGTTTCTCCGCCATAGCCCAAGCTACTACCACCAGCGCATCTCCGCTTTCGTGATCAAGATCCATGAACATACCCATCAAATCTTTATCAATTTTCTCAGGTTTAAGGCTCTCATGATCAAATACACATGGCTTTGAACCATCTCCGACAGCTATGAATTTCTTGTCGTCAAAACCTAGTGGAGAAAAGCCAAGTCTTTTTGCGAACCGGCGACCCCATGCACGTTCTTCTCCGGATGGCCTGTAAGAAGGTCTAGGAAGTTCATCAGTGAGATCTTTAAAGACTTCTAACCCGCTTGGAGATAGAATCGTAGTTCCGAAAATAACATCTTCGTCAGGAAACGCCATTAGAGCTCTGTGATAGAGCTCATTCATCAACGCTTTGAGAGTAGCGTTCCTCCTATTATTCCTCATGACTGAACCGAGACCCATAATCACCGCAGGAGTTCCGCCTATCCTCTCAAGGGTACAGAATACGTAACCTCTAAGTTTTCCGCTTTCGCGAGCAGTTGTGAGGAGAACCCATTCCTCTGTCTGCTTTGAAAGTACGCCCATTGAAAGCGCATTTGGGGAATCAACCGATAAAGATTCAAGTTCTCCTAGCTCGGCATCTGTAACAGCAGTGCAGTCTTTTGTTTCAACCTCAAATCCCATGTCCGCCCCAAACGTATGGCACCTAACCATCTCCTAACTCCATTTCAGCCGGTAATTACATTTTACGCAACTTAAAGAGTTGGCAGTTTCAAGTCAAAATACATTCTGCCCCAAAGAGAACACGAAGTTCTCCAAGCAGACCACTATCAGGGTCCACTCGGACATCAGCTCCGAGCCATATTCTCTTTGATCCAAGGTGCACATATACGTCGCACTCACCAGCGTGTTCAGACAATAACGAAGCAAGGTTCTCTAAATGTTTAGTAGTCGTTCCGGTTGCGGGGATCTTGACATCTATTGACGTGACTTTGCTCTCTTGATCACTTTTCAACTCTTCAACTTCGAGACAAATTATCTTTGAATTCTCATCTCGCCTATCTACACGCCCCGTCACAATTACAGGGCGATCAGTTGCAAGTTTATGACCTACCTGAGCCATCGCCTTTGTAAAGACTATGACTTCTATTTCACCTTCTAGGTCTTCAAGCGAAATAGTCGCCATCAAGTCCCCTCGCTGTGTTTGTTTCTTGTTAACTTCCGTGATCACGCCGCCAACTTTTATGACCTGACCCTCATCTAAAGAACTGACGCCCTGACTTGTAGCATCACATTTTCTTCTCAAAGTTCCTTCATATCCACGCAGTGGGTGATCCGAAATGTATCTACCAAGCATCTCTTTTTCGAACGAGAGTCGTTGTTGTTTCTCAAATTCGATTTCTGGTATGAGGACCTTGTCATCAAAAACTTGTGAAGCATCATCTGGCGCTACTTCAAACAATGTCATTACGCCCATTTCTTTCTCACGACGCCGTGACACGGTTTGCTCTATAATCTGTTCGTAACTTGCTAGTAGCCCCTGCCTTGTATGACCAAGTGAATCAAACGCACCTGCTTTGATCAAAGCTTCAATTGCTCTCCGATTAAGGACTTGCAGATCGACTCTTTCACAGAAGTCATAGAAGTCAACGAAAGGACCATTTGAATTTCGCTCTGATATAAGAAGAGAGACAATTCCCTCTCCAACATTCCTTATTGCCGAAAGCCCGTAAACAATTCGCGGACTTCTATTTCCACTTTTAATATCAGGATAATAATTCATTTGGGCTGTATTGACATCAGGAACTGCAACTTCAAGACCCATGTGACGGCACTCATTTAGATATATTGCAGAATCTTCCTTCTTTCTTCCTTTAACGCTGGTCATCAAAGCAGCCATATATTGAACTGGATAATGGGCCTTTAAAAACGCTGTTTGATACGCAACTAATCCGTATCCGTAACTATGGCTCTTGTTGAACGCGTAATCAGCAAATTGGGAGATTACTTGGAAGACCTCTTCACTCAATTTCGTATCATATCCCATACTCTCCATGCCCGAAGTGAAACTTTCGCGTTCTTTCTCCATGGCAGAACGTATTTTTTTGCCCATTGCCTTTCTGAGATTGTCGGCTTGTGCGAGGGTATAACCTGCAAATTTCTGGGCAACCCTCATCACGCTCTCTTGATAGATCATCAATCCATACGTATCCCTGAGTAATTCTTCAGCATCTGGGTGGAAGTATTCAACAGGTTTCCGATTGTTCTTCCGGTCGGCATAGTCATTATGCATATTGGCTGCCATAGGGCCAGGACGGTATAGAGCTACTAAAGCTGCCACATCTTCAAAACTCGAGGGGGCCAAAGCTCTCATCAAAGCTCGCATAGGGGGCGACTCTAATTGGAATACACCTATAGATTCGCCCAATGCAAGAAGGTTAAATGTTTTCTCATCATCAAGTGGCAAGTTGTCAATATCCAGTTCAACGCCGACCGTTTCTTTAATGAGCTCCAAGCTATCTGAGATTACGTCTAGGTTTCGCAAACCAAGAAAGTCCATTTTTAATAGGCCAAGGTCCTCGACCGACTGCATTTCGTATTGAGTGACAACCGGTGTCTCCTCAATATCTTTATCCTTTTCGGGCTTTCTTTGTATTGGAAGATATTCGGTTAAAGGTTCCTTGGTGATAACCACCCCAGCTGCATGAATCGAGTCCTGTCGGCGAAGGCCTTCAAGACCCAGTGCAACGTCGATTACTTCTTTGACAACAGGATCATTCTCGTACATATGGCGTATTTCAGATGCCGCCTTGAATCCTTCTTGGTAAGGCTCCGTTTTAGTCAAACATGCCCATAACGGTGTGTCTCTTCCCATGACAGGTGGAGGGATGGCTTTAGCTATTTGGTCTCCAACAGCATACGGTTTATCTAATACGCGTGCCGCATCTCGTACTGCAGCTCTTCCTTTAATCTGTGAGAAGGTGATTATTTGAGCAACGTGATCACGCCCGTATTTTGATGCCACATAATTTATCATTGCGTCGCGGTAACGAGAATCAAAGTCCATATCTATATCAGGCATTGATATTCGTGACGGGTTTAAGAATCGCTCAAAGAGAAGGTCATATTCAATCGGGTCTAGATCTGTGATCTTCAATGCATAAGCTACAGCGCTTCCTGCTGCCGACCCCCTTCCGGGCCCAACCCTGATACCCTGTTCTCGCGCATAACGAATCAAATCCCATGTGATAAGGAAATACGCAGAAAATCCCATATCGCTCATAACGCGCAATTCATATGCAAGTCTGTCAGAAATTTCCTCAGTGAGTTTGTCTCCCCACCTTTCCTTAGCCCCTTCTAAAGTTAAGTGCTGAAGATATTCATCATCGTTATTAAATTGATCCGGAAGTGGAAAATCTGGAAGCAAAGGTTTTCCGAATTCAATTTCAACGTTTGACCTTTCTGCTATCCAAAGAGTGTTGTCACAGGCAACATCAACGGAATTAAATAGGTATCTCATTTCTGCTGCTGTTTTGAGATAGTGCTGATCTCCATGAAACTTGAATCGGTTTGGATCGCTTATCAGTGAACCGGTTTGAACGCACAACAATGCATCGTGGGCGATGTGATCATGTTGATGGGTGTAATGGCAGTCGTTAGTTGCCAACAAAGGAGCTCCGAGTTTACTTGCTATTTTCATTAATGCCGGATTTGTTTGTTTCTGCTCCGGAATACCATGATCCTGGAGTTCTACGAAAAGATTATCTTTACCAAAGATCTCTTGAAGTCTTCCCGCTTTGTCTAATGCTTCTGCTTCATCACCTCTCAAGAGAGACTGGAGAACCTGACCACCTAAGCATCCTGTCGTAGCAATGACACCATCACTGTGATCATTTAACACTTCCCAGTCGACCCTTGGCTTGTAATAGAAACCCTCCATGTAGGCGCGGCTGGCAATTTGTATTAGGTTTTTGTATCCAGTGTTATTCTCAGCGAGCAAGGTTAAGTGGTAATAAAGTTTTCGCCCTTCATCTGTATTTCCGCCTGAATCGGGGAATTCTGACGCTTTCCCACGCCCGCGTCTTGGGCGTTCAAATCGAGATTCGTATGCCATGTAGGCTTCGGTTCCGATAATTGGCTTTATCCCCTTTTCCTTGCATGCGCGATAGAACGGAAGTACTCCGTACATATTTCCATGATCAGTTATTCCTAAAGCCGGTTGGCCATCTTCTACAGCTGCTTGAACAATTTCATCGAGCCGTGACGCGCCGTCAAGCATTGAGTACTCAGTATGCACGTGAAGATGTGTGAATGAATTGGACATCGGATACAAAATCCTGTTGTTGGGCTTTGACAAACTACATATTTGTCATTTGTAGTCTTAATATATTTACAACAAGATTAGCGAATACGCCAATGGTTAGAGATAAGTCCCTGGCCGATCTTGAGAATCTTGTTGCTCTTGTGAAGACGACGTTCCGGGGGAGCCGCCTGGCAACAGCTCACCACCTGCTCGCATATTCGCCAATTGCTGTTGTGCGGCCATCTGTTGAGCAAAAAGCGTTGCTTGAATGCCTTGTATGAGTCCCTCAAGCCAGCCAACAAGCTGAGCCTGAGCTACCCGAAGCTCCGCCTCACTCGGTATTTCATCTGTGCCAAATGGCAAAGTTATGCGGTCTAGTTCTTTCTTTAATTCTGAGGAAAGTGCGGAACCTAGCTCTTGAACAGAAGTATCGTAAATATCTCGCATACGATCGCGACTTCCTTCGTCTAATTGCACTTCACGAAGTTCGTCGAGTAGCTGCCGTAGCATTGACCCCACTCGCATTACTTTTGCAGGTTGTTCTATGAACTCGCCTTCAGAGTCGCTTGTTTCTTTCTCATTTTCTACTATCTCGGCTTGGTCAGCTTTAACGTGTTGTTTTTGTTCGTCCATATTGACATGCTACAGCAAGCAAGGTCATGGATCATTCTTTGAATGAGGTGATTAATGGCACATAAACTTCCGTTTTAGTTAGCGATCCATGGCGACCGACTAGTTTAGGGCCGGGATTCTCTTTATCTAAAAAAGCGACGGGATCCCTTGCAAGTAGCGCAATTTCACCAAGCCTTTCTTTTGCTTGATCCGAAATCTGCCTTCCGAACCACCCTTCATCAAGTATCTGGTCTTTAGTTCGTACCCAAGCACAATTGCCGTACAAATCTTGTAAATCTCGGAGCAAACTTTCATGATTGCCGCGAGCAGGGTGAAACCACAGGAACCGCGCTTCACCAGAAATAGAGTTAGTTCGTTGCATAAGCGAATCGTTAATTTCGATAACAGAATCACCAACGTCAACCATTCCATGGTCTGAAGTCACGATCAAAGCCGTTCCGCTTGGAAGCATTTTATATATTTGCCCAATCAGATAGTCCACCAAGGCTATCTCGGCGTCGTAAAAATGTCCCGTTCCATGAATATGCCCTACTTTGTCTATCCCATCATAATAGGCATAAACAAGTCGACTGTCTTGGTCTAAACATTGCGCAATGTGATGCGTGATGTTACTTGAAAGAAAATAGCCCTCATAGTATGTATTACGAAGGTGAGCCTCTGTGAAACCGCTATTTCTAAATTCAACTGGGGATACCGCAGGGATCTTTTCACCTAAGAATGGCGGTATGGGTTGGAAGGAACTTGGGTTTATCTCGTTCACTGCTACTCCACTTCCGGTCGTCCATCGAAGTGAGTTCAGGGTCTGATTTCCGACATTAATTTTATAACCGATAATGCCGTGTTCACCTGGTGGTCGCCCTGTTGTCAAAGAAGTTAGAGCCGTAGCTGTGGTTGTTGGTGCAACAGTCATTATTCTTTTGTGATTCATTTTTGCCAGATTAGGAACTATCTCTTTTTGTTCGGAAATTTTAAATTTTTCATAGCCGAGTCCGTCAAGCAGAAGAAGGACCACTTTTCGAGCAGTTAGGACTTCATCAGGTAACCAACCAGACCCGATTACCGGATGCTCTAAAAGTGCGGGGACGATGTTACTTAAACATGCGCTCGTGTAGTCAGGGATTATGGGATCGATAGTCATCTAAAAGTGCCTTTCATGCTTGTTAATTCAGCAGGGAGAGGAGATTCAAAGTTCATAAGATTTTTTGTTTTTGGGTGCAAAAATGTCAGCATTTGAGCGTGAAGCGCAAGGCGATTCTCTATATTAAAGGATGTTCTACCTCCATACAGTTCGTCCCCAAGAACTGGATGACCGATTGCGGCTAGGTGGACTCGGATCTGATGTGTCCTTCCGGTTTCTAACCTGCAATTCAACATAGAAACTTTAAACGGGGATTCATATTTCTGATCTATTTCATAGTGGGTACGAGCATATTTTCCGCTATTAATTACTGCTCTTTTGAGAGGATTTTTGGGGTCTCTTCCCAACGGAGCATCAACTACGCCTTTGTTAGATTCTACGTGCCCGGCAACGATAGCGAAGTATTGACGATGTACATGTCTCTCCTGCATTTGAAATTTTAGATTTTCTAAAGCTTCAGGTGTTCGGGCCACAATTAGCAGTCCCGAAGTGCCTTTGTCTAACCTGTGGACTAGACCCAAACGAGTAGGGTCTCCAATTTCTCTTAAGTCAGGGAACTGAGCTGCTAATCCATTGACTAACGTTCCATTGGCTATGCCTGATCCAGGATGGACAATTAAACCCGAAGGCTTACTTACAACTATTACTGAATCGTCTTCAAAGACAACCTCAAAGTCGATTGACTCATCTGAGGCAATTTCTTCAACGGCTTCGTCCACTAAGTTTGGCATACTAATTTCATCGTTCGTGTGGACAATCTCTGAACCCTTTTTGATTGGTATTCCATTGCGCAATATAAGTCGCTTGGAGATCAAATCAGAAACCTTTGACCTGCTAAGACCCGAGAAGAACGCTATGACGCGATCTACTCTTTCTCCGTCGTGGTGTGGTGAAAGGTGGTAACGAACTTTATCTTCAACCATCTGCTAGATTCCGCTCGACTTGGTACCGATAATACAGAAGTAGCGGTAGCCCAATAACAAGAGCCATATCAGCAAAGTTAAAGATCGGCCACCACTGAAGGTCAATAAAATCAACAACTCCTCCACTCAGAAAACCATCGCCTTTTCTAAAAATCCGATCTGTGACGTTGCCCAATACTCCGCCAAAAACCACACCGAATAGAAATTTGACTTTTAGATTAGTTTCAACGACCCCTAAGTACGCTATAGCTATTGAAGCTATTATCGCAATCGTTGCTATTATTGGCGTTAGATTCTCCCCGATTGAGAATGATGCACCGGCGTTCCGAATCAAGTTGAGTTGCAGTGTCCAAAACAACTTAATCGGCTCTCTCGGATCTAATTTAGCTACAGCAATGGACTTTGTTATTTGGTCAAGTAGCAAGACTACAAGAGATGGCAGAGCGAAAAATAGAATCTTCTTGTGCATTTGCTTGCTTTCTAATCTTAAAGGCAGTTTTCTTATTGTCTAGGTTACTGCTTTAAGCTCTGAGCCCTCACGGGTTTTATCTAAACCCCATTCCTCCAACTTTGTACTCGACTCTCTCTGCTGCCCAAGGTATTGCCCGTAGCCTTTCCTTTGGAATACTCTTACCGGAAACTACGCAAATTCCGTATGTTCCCTTCTTCAGCCTCTCAAGAGCCGCATCAATTTCATCAACTGCCTGCTGGGCATGTGCACTCAATGCAAGATCTCTCTCTCGTTCAACTGCTAAGGTGTCGCCTTCTCCTCCCTCTTCACCAAAATCAACATCTCCTGGCTCTCGCCCTTCGATTAAAGAGTCAGCTTCTGCTTTAAAAGATTGAGCAGACTTAACGTATTTACTTCTCTCAAGAAGTAGGGATTCCTTTTGCGCCGCTAAGAACTTTTTATCAAACGGCGTTTTCTTAGCTGGAGCTTTCTTCGCAGCTGTTTTCTTAGCTGGAGCTTTCTTCGCAGCTGTTTTCTTAGCTGGAGCTTT
>Ga0207993_1000589_pt1 | contig 14255 bp, 28 predicted proteins | sample ETN01SmetaG_2_FD_185791 | JGI IMG/M metagenome (GOLD analysis project Ga0207993, IMG submission 185791) | Marine microbial and viral communities from oxygen minimum zone, Eastern Pacific Ocean - ETNP2014F12-01SV265 (SPAdes) (version 2) | ecosystem: Environmental > Aquatic > Marine > Oceanic ...
CTCATCATCGAGAAGAATTTTCTTCTCATGGTCAGCAGGAATAACAACCTCAACTTCATTCAATGGGACCATCACTTCGACCTGGGTCTCATTGTCATCAGGGCAGGTGATTTTGAATTCACTTGCTTCACCAACAGCAGTAGCACGAATGCGAAGGAAGATGTATTCGATCTCAAAGGTTGCGAGATCTTCCACCTTACCCTTAAGGTTGGTGCAGTTTCTGATGATAGTCTTAACTGCTTTGATCATCTGCTTGTCGTCTTGCGACTCCATAGCGAGATAGAGCAGTTTCTCCTCTTTTACAAGGAAAGGTCTATAGGTAACTTTAGTGCCAGTGATAGGCAACTTCAGATCATACTCGGGGATAGCGAGCTTAGGTAAAGGCATAATGCTCCATAACTATTAAATTTATTTAGGTGCCAAAGAAGGCGGAATCTGCTTGGGTTTCGATACCCAATGCTTCCACAACCCTATCAAAGTTACGAATAACCTTATCATTAGCATTAGGACTAAAGGATAGTATATCCTCTGCCACTGTGTCAAATCTAAATCTCTCATACTTAAAGTCAACATCAATCTTCAGCAGATCTGCTGGTCCATTGTTGAGAGACATCGCTGAGATATCAAACGGATATGCACCATACATCTGCCAGACTGCAGTGGATCTATTCATCCTCTGCTCAAAGTTAACTCGTCTTCCGTTAAAATTATTAGACCCTTTATATACAACGTTAGCGCCATTCTCCCATTTCAGGATCTGAATGTCTGCTGTGTACTCGTCGTAGAATGTAACTCTGTTTTCAGCATCGCTAGCAGTGAGATTCATCCAATTCTCAAAGAATTGACGATGATACATGTCCTTTGTCATGATGAAGGACATTCTTACTTCTTGCTTTTGCTGACCATATGCATAATCATATGGCATACCAACAGTCTTAACTGATTGCGTCTTAATCCTTCTAGCAGGAATAGTTACACTATCAGCGAAGTAATTGATGGATTCGTAATGCTCCCGATAGTTGGGTGCTCTGCCAGTAGCATATAACATCGGTGGGAGAGTGATCTCTACCGAAAATAGATTTGACTTTGCAATATCCTTCTCACCACTTGCTACTAGATCAGCAAATCGGAGAAAACTATTGGGATTTCTGTAACTCATTAAACTCGACTCCAGATGTGACTGCTAGGGACCTCGATCCAGCGACCTGCTGCATTAAATAGGAATTGCTCAATAGGCAATGGAGTCATATCCTGCAGATCAATCGGTTTAACAGTGTAGATGTTGGTAGCATTAGACATAAAGTATTTATGATGGCAACGGGCAGGATACGCGGGACTGCCCATAGACCACTGTGCAGCGATTGTCTTTCTTGCTGATGGTTGTAGATAATGCAAGTTACCACCTGAGAATTGCATGTTTGGGTCATCTTTGTCGGATATCTTCACCATTGGGAATCTATCGTAAAACTGCAGTTTCTCAGTCGCTGCAGAGTATGCAAAGAAAATGACATCACCGACCTCAAAGGTGCCTTCATATGGCTCCAGACCGTATTGCAGTTGACTGCGATACCATTCCTTTGATTGTGACTTGCCTTCTGCAAGATCTTTGACATCAGTGAAGATGCTCATACGTTTAACTCTTTTTCTGTGAGAATTAGGAATTCCATACGACGATCCTTACAGTATTCTCTTGCTGCCTTCCATTTTGCTTGGTTGACACCGTAAGTCTTCACCTCAGTTATGTACTTTTTAGTTTGCCTCTTTGGGCGTTTAGGGGGCGCACACTGTATCTTCGGTTTAACCTCGATAATGAATTTCTGAGTCCCTCCACTCCTTGTTCGTGCTCTGACGTAGAAATCGGGAAAATAGCGATGAATCCGACCGTCAACAGGACTGATGTATGGAATAACGATTTCTTCACTACCCCACTCCAATACGTTTACATTTTTATCACACCAGACCATAAACTTTCTTTCCCACAAACTCCTATAAATAATATTCGTGGGATCACCCTTATACTTATGTCTATTTGATGGTCTGAATTTACCCGAATAACTCATGTCAAAAACTTTAGTATTTCCAAGGGTCAAACCGTTAGGGACGAATGGTAGTAGCAGAAAGTCTGTTAGAGACGCTGCCTCGTTTCCAACGGAAGTTATAGACTACCTTAAATTAGATATTTATAAACACCAAAAGAGGGGTGACAAGAATCAGGATAAGGGTAGTGGCGGTATAAAGAAGAGTCTTTACTTATATCTTCCCCCTGGCATGAATGAGAAGTATTCTGCTCAGTATGAGGGTAAAAACCTTGGTGCAGTTGGTAATGCAGTAGCAAATGCTGCTGCTAGCGTGGTGCAAAGTGGTGGATCTCTTGAGGGTGAAGAATTTGGTAATAACCTCTCTGCTGCAGCAAAAGCAGCAAAACCCGCTCTTGGTTTCAAACTTGGTGCTACTGCAATCAACACCCTGGTGGGTGAAGTGTCACCTTATGGTATGAATCTTGATGCTAACGATCTCTCTCAAATAACACAGGGTAAAGTGTTTAACCCTTATGAAGAAATGCTCTTCAAAGGTCTTAAATTCATTACTCACAGTTTCAAGTTTACCTTTGTGCCTAAAAGTGCTGAAGATGTGCAGGTGATCTATGAAATCATCAGTAGTCTTAGACAATCAATGCACCCAGAGAAGAAAAACGACTGGTTGCTGATTCCCGATAAATTTAAGGCAGAAATCGTTAGATACACCAGTAAAGGAGACGAGGAAGAGATCAACAAAGGTAAGATCAATGGTAAAGGTGGATATATGCAGCAACTGCTGCGTTTCCCTTATAGAATGGTTTTACAAGACATGAGTGTTGATTTCGGTGATTCTACTGCAATCCGCACACAAATTCCTGGCATGGATGGTGCAGACTTTGGTTTCGCTGTCTATAACATGACTCTCACTTTCCAAGAGACCAAATACCGCACACGCGCCGACTTTGAAGACTAATGGCAAATTATTTCTCATACTTACCTGATGTATTCGTAAGGACATCCAGTTATCGCACTGGTAACAATGATCCTTATGTCCAGGCAAAGAATCTCTTCCGTCGTATCAAGATCCGCGATGATTTGAGTGATGTAATTCTTGGATTTGAGAAATACCTCATTCAAAATAACGAGAGACCTGATCAAATTGCTGATAAGTTGTATGGTGATACCAGTTACGATTGGGTCATACTCATTACCAACAACATCATCAACATTTATGATGAATGGCCTATGTCTGAGCAGGAGATGTATAACTACATGGTCCGCAAGTATGGTGCTGATCATGTAGAAAGCATCCATCATTGGGTAACACAGGAAATTAAAAACCAACAGGGTGATGTAATCCTGAGAGATGGATTTGAGGTCCCAGAAAACTTCCAATACTCACGACCTGATGGCAGTGTAGTTCCTAGAGAAGAATTAGTAAGACCTGTCTCTAACTATGACTATGAGATGAAACTGAATGACTATAAGAGAGGTATTCATGTCCTGAAACCTCAGTATATTGATTCATTCGTTGAAGAGTTTGAGAAACTGGTTGAATACTTGCCTTCTAATGAGGTTGATCCTCTTACAGGCGTTAAGAAGACCGTCAGTGTTGTTGCCGAGGCATTTACTAGCGTTAAACCAACATACCAGACTCTGGTTGGACAACTATCCTCGATTCAATTTGCTGCTACAGCAGAATACACCTCCAGAAACTTTGGATCTAGTGATCCTACTATCTCTGAAGGTGATGTGCTTGCTGATGGTAGCACCGTTGCAGTTACAACAGGTAATACTACCGCTACTACTGAAACCGCTGGCACGATGACCGAAACCGTGATCAACCAATATGGATCCGCTGGATCTTCTAGTGGTCAGAGCTCTGGCGGTGGCACGTCCAGCGGAGGGTCTTATAGTGGTGGTGGGGGATATTAAATAAATCCTCTATCTTTCGCTACATGTAGCAATTCTTTCAAATCGCCCACATGTCGTGCTCCTAGCGCGATTTGTGGGTATTGTGCTTCTGGACCAAATTCGTTTTCAAATGCTTTTTGGTCAAAATGTTGATCTAGGCGATATTCGAGATATTCACCATCTAGTGCTTTTAGCAGTTGTGCTGCTCTTTCGCATTCTTGTGATCCATTACTATAAATTACTGCTGTCTGAGGTACTACCATTACTTCTCCTTGTGATTGTAGGTAATGACAATTTTTTCGTGTGTTGTACGCTTATCGGAGCACATGACATGCTCCACCTTTCCATCCAATAATTCACCAACCTTCTCTAGAAGGTTATTCGCTATATTGCGATTAGTCACGTTGTCGCCAGTCATCGGGTTTCTCCCTCATAAACCAATCTTTAATGTCTTCAGCACCATCAAACCCCGTCCTATAATTGGATGGGTCGGGGTCTCCTAATCCCATCCTATTCATAAAATCATCCATACTACCCTCCTCAATGTCTTGAGATGCTTGACGACGTGCTTTGTTTAACCAGTCCCTAGCAGTTGTATGGCGTTTGGCAAGTTTCTCTGCCCAGATCATGTCCTCGATAGGGACAGTTTCTTTATTTGCAATGCATCTGCAAATGGACTCCAAACGGAGTCGATAAGCGGTTGAGAGCATAGGATCATTTACGCAATTTGGACTCTAATTCAGAGACTTTGTTGAAATCGGCATAAGATGCCTCAGATCGCGAATTAAGGATACTTTGGATATCTTCAACAATTACGTCATTTTCAACATAGTCGTCCAGATACTGATTTAACGCTTCCGCCAAATAACGGTATCTGTGCCATTCAGGCGAATAAGGTTTGTAGTGTGTCATAGTAAAAATACCGAAAAACCCTGTGGGCGAAAAAATACCCCGAATTTTTTTTCGACCTTCCTGGGAACAGAAAGTGAAATAATATATGGGTTAGCGTCTACAGGGTCTATACTTGAGACGGGTCTGCTTCTCCCAGTAACCTTCGACGTATTCGTAGTGCCCTAACCAACGACCAGGGACCCAAACACGTCGGGTTACTTGCACCTCACACATGCGCCTCCTAGGAGGTGCTTCATAATAATAGTGGTGCGAATGGTAATGCCCATGCCCCTCAAACGGCTCCCAGAATTCCTTCCAGGTGAGTGCATTAGCGGGTGCTGCAGCGGACAATAGCAGCAGAGAGGCAAGGGCAAGTTTTTTCATTAGTCGTCGTTAGCGAGGGCAGCGAAGTAGTCCAGATCAGGACCATCGTCTGCTTTTGTGATTTCTTCAATCTTAGCACCGAATCCACTAGGAGTGGGGTCTGGTTGGACCACTTGTCCAGGTGTCATAATGTCAGGGGAGTTGAATGACCCACGTCCCTCAGACTCATCCTCAAGGGACTCGTCACGAGTGCGGACCTGAGTGCGACCCTTATTAAGGACCATATTCAGACGCTCCTCCAGTTTCTCATAAGACTTGAAGGCAGAAGGATCAGTGAATTCCTTGAGGGAATACTGAGACTTCCACAGTGCTTCCAGTTTGTCATCATCGAAACCGCCCAGTGTAGAGGGGGATGCGAAGTCAGACTTATCATAATTCCAGTAACCACCAATGGTCTGGATCTTGATACGGAAGTCTGCACCAGACCAAAGATCGAAGGGGTTGATAGGTTCTTCGTCTTCAAACTGGGGTTGCATGGCAGACACGATCTTGTCGTGGATCTTCTTGCCATACTTATACAGGAATACTTTACCCTCATTCTGAGGATTCAGTTGATCCTTTACGACATAGATGTTGCTGTAGTAGGAGAGTTTCCTCTTCTGCTTACGAGCAATCTCTTTGTCGGAATCAATGCCACTATTCCAAAGTGTGCGATTCATTTCACCAACAGGATCTTTCTGACCCAATGTGGTGAGAGAGTTTTCAATATACCATCCGCCTGGTCCTTGGAAAGCGTGACTCCAAACCTGTGCCCAAGGAAGATCTTCCCCATCAGGCTCAGGGAGGAAACGGATCACGGCATAACCGTTACCGCTCTTGTCCACCCCTGGTTTCCAGAGTCGCTCGTCGGGACCAGCACCCTGTGGTTTGGACATCTTCTCAATCTGCTGAGTCAGTTTATCAAAGGACCCAGACTTCTTCTTGAGACTTGCAAAAGACATGTGTTTCTCCGTTGTGGTTGTGTGTTTTGTATTTGCCACCGTATTATAGTGGCATATTATTTAGGTCTTGTCAAGGGACCGTGTGCGGTTTATGATCAGCACACGCTCACCATCGTGAGTGAATTGCAGATCGTCATCAGGGTCCCAGCAGAGCTCCTCGTATAGGTCATCGAGTTTCTGCATATCTTGCCACAGTGCATCAGGATTTGGCATCTCTCAACTCCTTCCTCCACGTTTGCAGTTTATCTTCCATGGTCTGAAGGATCATCATGAGATTCATGCCTCCAGAATACTCTTGTGATAGGAGGTCGATGCGATCTTTGACAAACTTTGCCTCGCTATCTTCCTCGTTAGTTGGATCCAGGGAGTGTGATGCTAGTGCCAATCGAGAGTAAAATACTTTCTGTTTGGCAATTAACTCTAGGGTCTTCTCCACATGCTCCAGACGTTGCTCTGGATCAAAGTCCTTTAGACCAGCAGACATCTTCAGGAGCTCTGTATAACACTCTTGAATCTCTTCTACCTCATCTCTTACTACGTCGCTCTTGAAAAAATCGTCAGTCATAATGGCAGGATTCCTCTGCTCGTTCGTTTAATGTAATTAAGTTGTTGTGCGTCCCATTTAATCTTGTCCTTCAAAGGTTTAGAGATTAGTTTACTCACAGTTTCAACCTCAATCTCAAACTCTTCACAGATAGATGTGACTGCTTCTATGTAGTTGATAAGACCCTGACTATCTTTAACTCGTGACTCCACGAGTGAGGTAAATTTACCTTGTGTCATAAATTTTTCTTCAATTTCTTTCATTTCATACCCTCCACATAGTAGCGGTATTCTTGGATCCACTCGATAAGTGTGTCCATGTAGGGTATCTTATCATACTTTTCAACAACTTGAATGTCTCCTTTCTCGGACACTGAGAGGGTGACAAGTTTGTCTACTTCGATACCAGTCATTTCGTAATACATGTATGCATATGCTGCCTCTTGGACAAAATACTTTTCAAGCATTGCGTCATTCTTAAGGCGGGTTGTAGTCTTAAAGTCAATGATCGCTAGAGCATTATCAAACTCAGCAATGCAATCAACACGACCAGCAATCCCCAACCTAAGAGAATAAAGAGGGGCTTCAATACAGTGAATGTTAGAAATACGATCAAGAGTCTCACGAGCAGCCCTGAAAAGGTACTGGGGAAGACCTTTGCTTTCTTTAACTTTTTCCAATTCATTGTTTAGGTAATGCTCCACGATGTTATGGTATTGAGTGCCACGCCACGATGCAGCACGGCGGACTCGCTCTGCCTCAGTATAACCTACTCGCTTCTCCCAGGCAAGAATACCTGCCTTAGTATTATGACCGACAACAGTCGTGACGCTAGGCATCCAACCATCATCGGTCTTATAGAATCTTCCGTGAGGAAGAGTCCTGCTCTCCAACTCAACGAGAGGAGCGGCAGGACCCACATAATTAAAAGTCATTCACATTCCCATGTTAATTTTAGATACAAGATACTCTTTAACCAAACCAGATCTAACGATGTCCTCGATACCAAACTCAACACAGTCGAAGGATGGCATGGACTGTAGGATCTTCATGAAGTCAAGCACACCATTGCGCTCGTTGCTCTTCACAAGATCAGACTGGGTGTAGTCACCAGAGAAGATGATCTTAGAATCTTCACCAACACGAGTGATAATGGAATCAAGCTCATGGAAGTTGAGATTACTAAACTCATCTACAATTATAATACACTTGTCAAGTGTTACGCCACGAATGAATGAGGTGGACCAGAAAGAGACAGTCTCCTGTGCTCTGAGGTTATCATACAGTGCCTCGAAGGCATTGTCATCTGGCATCTCAAACATATACTTCACCATATTCTTATAAGGAATCTGGTAAAGGTTACTCTTGTCCTCATGATCTCCAGGAAGGAATCCAATCTCTCTGGTAGGGACCAGTGAGCGGACCATGTAAACCTTCTCGTATGGAGTCTCTGGGTCCAGGACTTCACGCAATGCAAGATAGAGACTGATGAAAGTCTTACCTGTGCCAGCAGCACCATGCAACACTAGGTTTTTACCTTCAGCATAGGAGTTGAAGATAGTTTCTTGGTTGTCTGTGAGCGGATTGATTTCCTTTAGGTGCTCAAGATTGATGGGTTTCTTTCTTCTCATTTGCTTTGCTGTGAGTGTCTCCAGTTTCATGGAGCGACGACGTGTCTTGGACTTTACAGATGTTGGCATAGAGGGTGTTGGTTAGGTGTAACGGGACAGGTTTGCTCTAGGATGGTCTGCTTGCATTTTTTGCATGACCTCCTTGAAACCATCCGACTGTTTAGGCTCACCGTATGTGGTGCCAGGCACTCCTGCCTGCCAGTCCTTATCCCAGTCGGGGTTATCTTCACGCCATTGGTTGTATTCAACCATTGACATTCGGAATTCTTTTTTCTCTCCAGTTTTGAGATTCTTCACATTGTATGTAGGCATTACAAACTCCTGCTCTGCGGCATAACGGAACTACAAATATACTTAGCAGTGGGCACGTCTGCTTCAAAGAGTTGCTTCGACTCACTCTGAGACCGTGCTTCCACGATCCTGAAGTGGTGACGATTACCTGTAGCAGGTAGCGTGTAGGTAATCATGTATCTAATTAGTTTGAAACTCATTAGTCAATCCTCAGACATGGTTGCAAGTCGTCCCAGTCATCGGGACATCCACACTCCTCCTCTGGACACCAGTCAAGTGCCTTGGCAACGATAGGAAACTGACACCTGAAGTGTTGCTTACACAACTCAGCGATGTCCATGTGCTCCTTCTGTGTGCCATTAGCACACCTCAATTCAATATAATGGATCCATGAACGCACAGATCCTGTCATGAAAATTCTTGTGGGCGCAGCGAGAGGAAGCACAAAACGAGCACACTCCTTTGCCACACCTTCACGGAGCAATTCATTGTAGAGATCCATACCCTCTATAAAGTATTGATGGATGCGTCCTTGCAGAAATGATTTCTGATCTGCAGGCACACCGTCAATACTATTCTGTCTATTCTTATTGTCTTGCAGTCTCAGATCAGGCACCTCAATGACCTCACTCAACAGATTAGTATCTGCATAGCGTTGTGAGAACTCTTGATATGTAAATGAACGGTGCCTCAGTATTTGAGCTGCCAGTCCTCTGGTGGTGTTGATCTCCAGCGTCATGAATGCTTGCTCAAACACAGACCAGTGTCCATGCTTGATACAATAACGCAGTAGACCAGCAACCTCAGGGTTGTTTTGATTCTTTGGGTTGCTTACGCGAGCAACATATCCCATGTGCTTCTCAGCATCAGGGGTCACAGATACTAGGCAAACCTTAGAGGAATGCTCAACAGGATCAGAATAAAATTTAGTCATTCTTAGGAATAAGCAGACGAGATATTACAATTAGTCCCATGCTTGTCCAATATGTTAGCACAGGTAGTCCAAATAGTCCAGGGATAAACATATTCCAAATGACCATAAGGACAAAAGGAGAGATCAAGAGAGTGCCAAGTCCTGCAACGATTGCTTTACCTGTCTCAATGTTATTCAGTCTCTCTTGCTCCTCTTCATCTTTTTTCAAAGCAGCATCAACTGCTTCTTTAATATCATCGATCTGTTGCTCAGCAGAGCGTCTAGGATCAAAGTAAACCTGATCTTTGGTCATTTTCCTTTGGTTACTTTTGCTTGGGGTTTGTTTGGATCTTGCCATAGTTTAGGACTTATTCTTCCTTCAGTTTGTTTATACCATTGCAAGTCCTGTTTGTATCTGTCCCAATAGTGGTCAAAGATATCAACATTTTTGGAGCTCGTAACGATATCATAATGTGGAGTGCCCTCAATCAAATAGCAGACGATGTAAGACGTATAAGGTAACGTCCTATCCTCTGCTAACTGAGGGTCGCAGTCAGTTTGTAGGACTCTAATCTTACTCATCGAGCTCTTCCTCCCCACTCAATCTGTGGGAAGGCTTCTTTTACTACTGCCATAGTAATCCGATACTTCTTATGAAGTGTCTTATTCACTGCCTTGATCAGGACTTCTGCCTCTGATGCATGGAGTCCTTCAAGCATCTGAATAAACATACTCTCAACCTTCATACCAGGCAGGGTATCATCACCTCCCTTGAAGAATCGATAGAGTTTCTTACCCTCTTTCTCAAGCAGGGTATGCTCGGTGCCCACAGGTGCTTCGTTGGGACGGTAAGGGACATCTTCACCCATTGGCACACGAGGCACTACACTATCATCAAAGTTGATGATGAAGATAGACCTCAGTGTCTGGGTGTTGTTTTCTTGCAAGATCTTGATCTTTGCCGCTTTAGTCTTAGCATTATGTGCTTTCTGAAGCACTTCAGAAATCATCAGTTTCATGTTTTAGATAGTAGGTTTGCATTCACTCTTCATCATCAATCATATCATCTTCATCTGTAATACGCAAGTAGAGAAGGTCAGCGGGGTCTGCCATGCCATCTTCACCCATCATCTCAGGGTGCATAACAACAGCAGCATACTCTGCTCGCTCCTTCCACTCATCATAAACAGATTTCAGATTCCAAGATGCCACAAACCCTAGGAGGAAGGATCCTAGGGTTAGGAAGAAGGCAATGTACAGAAAAGAAAGATCAGCCATGTTGCCTCCGTGTCTTGTTAATTTTATTTAGCAACCTTCTTGCGTCCTGGTTTCCTTTCAGCGTGATACTTCCAGGAGTCCTCCAAGATGCTGTAGAGATAGTCGCGTATCTTTCGTGCTTTTGGTTTGGGGATGTGCCCATATGCTTCGCGCAGTTGCTTGTCACCCCCTTTGATGTATCCATTCAACTCTTCAACTGTGTCGCTGAGTTGTGCAGCAGTGGATGATTCAATGAATTCATTTGTCTCACGACGTGTCCACTTACCTGCTTTCAGATAATTATACATCTTGAATAAGAATTTACCGTTAAGCATTGCTTCATCGAGTGCTCTCTCGACGAGTTGGTAAACTTCACTTGTGTCTTTTGACTTCACAGTAGATTGTTTTCCCTCAGGTATTTGACAGTTTCGGTGCAACCACCCAACTTACGTCCGTTGATCAGGACTTGTGGGAATGTAGCACCAGGACCAAACTCTTGATAGAATTGCTCCCTTGTAAAGTTAACATTCAAAGTGAATTCTGCAAAGGGGTAACCTTTCATTCTATAGACTTCTTTAATCTTTGTGCAGAAAGGACATCCAGGTCGTGTGTAGATTGCTGTGTTTCCAGGTTTTGCCATCGTGATATAAGTGAGTGAATAAAAAAGGGTCCCGAAGGACCCTCAGCGGAGCATCAGATTCCGTCTAAGTTATATATCAGAAGGAATACTTCAGACCCACCTTAGCACCATATCCACGATCGATGTCGTCGTCACCGCTTCCGATGAAGGAGACTTCACCGTATGCACCAAGCGCATCGGTCACGCCGACGCCCAGACCTGCCTTACCAGAAGGAACGGTGTCGCTCTCGCCGCCGTCAGGGGAGACCAGAGTAGCGCCGCCTTGGACATAGTATGAAGCGGATTCGCCAAGAGCACCTTCGTAGCCTACATGGAAATCTGTATTTGCCCCAGTGTAATCAGCGCCTGACCAACCAGCGTTGGTTTCCACGTTGACATAGGGTCCTGCCAGGGCAGCAGACGGAGCCACGATTGCTGCGGTGGCAGCGAGAGTTGCGATTGCAGTTTTGATCATTGGTATTTTACCTCGTTTGTTTTTCTTGTGGAGTGTTTACCCACAGATGATAGGGGATTCGACTCTCCCCGTATTGGACTTGTAACAATCCGTAACCTAGTGGTCACGAATGGTTATTTATAACAGAAAAATCTTAAAGTGTCAAGCCCTTGTGCCAGTTGGACAACGCTTGACCTTCTCGATCAACTGCTCCTTTAGATCATAGTATAGAGCGTGCTCTTCTGTCAACACATAATATCCAGTCAGGGACTGTCCATCATCTGTCCACCCATAGGAAATGACCCTCTCATGGACCTCCGCACAGTCAAGTAATTTATCAGTGTTTAGATAATGGTTATACTTCTGATGAAGGTTGATCATGGTCTTCTCCTTTGGACTTAGATAGTATATCACGAATCTCTGACATTTGGTCAGACGTTAGATTCTCTTCAGGTTTAGTAACATCTTCTGCAGACTCTTCACTAACTGTATCGGGAGCGATTATTTTCTGGACTGCTTCTAAGTCTTCTACCATACCGACAGGGACAAACCCACCACCAAACGCCTGTGTCTTAGCAGGTTTGTTATCCATACCATGCACCTCTGCAAGGTTGGACCTCCAGTATTTCTTCATCTTCTTCATCATCTTCTTACGACCCTTGGGATCGTCTTTGTATTTTTCGATGACGCTTCTGAGTGCTTTCAACTCGCGGGATGTTTTCTCCAGAGATCTCTCTGCCCATCCCTCTTTTGCATTGCCAAAACCTGCCATAGTTAAGTTGTTTGTGTAATGATTAGTTTGAATTTGACACGATGTTTGTCTCTATCAGAGCTAGTATACCACACTGGTGAGTTTTTGTTATGTGACTCTTGATAGAATGCTTCCTTCGCTGCCCTCTTCATGTTGTCTTTCTCATAGAAAGCAGCAAGTTTCTTGGGCAGTTTGAAGTTACCTTTCATGTCAGGGTAGTAAGGTGACGTGGCGGTGTCCTCCATTGCATTATATGCAGCATCATCAGACTGTGATCCACCATCAGTAGTTAGGTTCTTGATAACCATTGTAGCATTCACGTCAAATCCATTGCCTGCATCGTCATCCCATTGAATCTTCTGACCACCATCCCTGATCCTATGACCAGCAGTCTCACTCTGCCCAGTAATAGTCCAGTAATATGTGTTACCACCAGTCACATTGAAGGATCGAGTCTGTTGTCCAGTGGTGCTGTTACCTTGATCAAATGTTTGACCAGCAATATCTAATTGCTTGACTGCCTGACCAGAGACATTCACCTTATCATCCCAATCAAACTCCAACTCAATGTTACCAGTGCCACTACCAGTCACTTCAATACCTGATCCATCAGCAAGGAAGTATGCAGACAGGGTGCCGCTGGATCCTTGGTTGTATCTCTTAGGTGGCCAGTAGAGATCAAACTCCTGCCCCTCAGAGTATCCTATGCCCTGCTGTAGCACCTGTAGGACAGTGATCGCACACAACCATCTCTCAGGATTAGAATCCCCGCCTTCTGCCTTGTCTGGCTCGTTAGGGATTGCCTTGGTGGAATAGAAGGTGAATCCAATCCTGACCTTTGCTTGTATTGCATTTGCTTTGGACAGGTCATAGACAGCATCATTCTCAAACTCATTACCATCCAGGTAGTAGTCCTGAATGAATGTGTTTGCATTAAAGAAGTCAAACGACGGTGGATTCTGAGTTGATCCAGGGAATTGTAATGCTGCAGCAGATCTATAGTTACCAACCTCATACCATGGTTTCTCTCTCCTAGCAAAACCGACAGGAGATCTAGACATAAAGACACCATGCTGTGCATGGACACCATCAACCTGATCAAAACGTGTGATCAAGTGTCTCTTCACAAGGTCACTGTAGTCACCACCCAGCACCTGTATACGATACCCTTTCGATCCAGACCGATACTCAGAGACAGGATCCTCAGGATAACCTGTGTCAATATATCCACTAACGATGTTAGGTAGCAGTGGGTTGTGGATGTCTCTATCGGCACCACCTAGGACTTCAGGGTTGCTCTGCAGCAGACCATGCATGGACACCCTCTGATAGTTTTCATACACCTTAGTAGTTGGTTGCTTAGGACCAGAGGACTTCTTGTTATCTCTAGCAGTATTGTGCCAAGCATCACCACTGTAACTACCTGCTCTCAGTTTACCGTCTGCCTTAGCATTGATCTGAGCACCGTAGGATGGATAGAATTGCATGTCCAGTCCAACGATAGCACCAGCAGAACCCAAACTAATCAACTCAGGGTTTGCCATCATCCTAGGACTGAGTGGTGTGTCACCTGATGCTGTGGTCAACTGCAGACCCCACTGCATCTCAAACTTACCTGTGTCTACATTCCAGAGAGCACAGTATGGTG
>Ga0207993_1000592_pt1 | contig 14194 bp, 16 predicted proteins | sample ETN01SmetaG_2_FD_185791 | JGI IMG/M metagenome (GOLD analysis project Ga0207993, IMG submission 185791) | Marine microbial and viral communities from oxygen minimum zone, Eastern Pacific Ocean - ETNP2014F12-01SV265 (SPAdes) (version 2) | ecosystem: Environmental > Aquatic > Marine > Oceanic ...
CGAGTGACAACACCACCATACCCAAATAGTTCAACTTGATGCCCGCCAGCGAACGCTTGTGAACGTTGCCGGGTATGGTCGCCAACACGGATTCGTAAATCAACTGTGATTCCGTCGGGCTCGAACTGAACGCGCTCATCAGTCGGGCGAAGATCGCGCCGCGAGATCCGTTGTCCGACCGCGCCACCGCTCGCGCGAACGGAGTCTTGCTCATCTCATCCAGAATCATGTCCGCCGCGCGCGGGTTCTGGTACAGCGCCACCACCTGGAACAGACTCGTCACGGTGACGATCGCCTTGACGAATTTTCCGGACGCGACGAATCCTTTGATCCTGGTCGCGAGCGCCACCGCCGATCGCTTGAGTTTCGGCGACACGGCGATGTCGTTGACCAACGCCGTCTTGAACTTGTGATTGATCGCATTCTTCGCATTGTTTCGAAGGTTGAACGGGACGTTGTCCGCGTTGTAGAAGGCGTTGTTCAACGCGTTCTCGTCCTTGTAATTGTCACGTTGCACCACCGTTTGTTTCGCGGAGGCGTTGATCTTCCGCGCATTCACCTTCGCCCTCTTCATCGCGCTATCGCTGTCGCTGTTATAGTTGCGATTGCGCTTCTTGGTGATTCGCGCGCGCTTCTTGGCGATTTGTCTTTGCAATACGTCCCAACGAACCTTCACGCTCTTACCGTCCGCACGCACGGTCTCCGTCTTCAAGCCGAGTTTGCGGGCTTCCTGACGAATCTTTTCTTTGTTCGCGTTCAACATTACAATTGATAAAGATAAAAATCGATATGTGCCCATGTGGAGGTTGGTCCGTCACCCCGATGATTCGTTGTGTATAGGTAAAAACGACGAAGAACAGGCGATACCTGTCGAGTTACGTGCACGACCGCGACCGCCGATGCCCACGGCACACCTCTGGGTGTTTTCGGCGGCAGAACTCGCGTTGGCGCTGTGGAAGAATTCCGAATTGATGTTTTTCAATTTCTTCGCCTCTACGATCACGAATGCCGTGGTGCAATGCAGGTCACCGTCGCGCTTTTGTGCGATGTCCATCCACGTGGTGTTCATGGTGTCGATGATCCCGTTCATGGTCACGCTTCATTTGTTCCCGGAACTCGTCATGATAGTCGTGCACGTCATATTGTACGTGTTTCAATTTTATGATTTTTAGTTGACAAAAATCAGAAAATTGACGTAGTTATTGTTATCAAAAAACAGCGCACTGCTTAGTTGGAGAAGGCAAGACCGCCCATACCGGATTGCACGCGGAGGATGTTGTAGTTAGTCGCGAAGAGGTGCATCGTCGTGGAGGAACCCGTGTCCGACTTAAGCGTAACGGCAACTTGGGCGTTGTCGATGCGGCTGAAGTTACAGGTACCCGTCGGTTGGTGAGACTCCGGTTCGAGGGCAAAGGAATAAGCGTACACACCCGGGTACGGGGTACCGGAGTGGTGCACGAACGGTTGCACTTGGTTGAAATAGCGACCCGGTTGTTCAGCAGCCCTGTCTTGTCCGTTAAGAACAAGTTTCCAGGTGGAAAGCGGACCGACCGATCGGGTGGAACCGGCAGCGCCATCTTCGACCCATTGGCAGGCAGAACCGTCCGTACCGACCTTGTAGAGCGGGGCACCCGTACCTTGGGTGATCGGGACGAAGCAGTTAGAGTCCGCGAGCGCAGTCGGGTTGGACTCGAGGATGACGTCCGTGGCGGCGACGTTGGACGCAAAGTTCCACAAGCCGCGACCCGCCGGACTGGAACTACCGAAGCACCAGACAAGTTCCTTGACCGGGTGGTTGAGGGACAAGCGCACCTGCTTGGTGGCACCGGCATCGACGGTGTCGGTACCAGTGTGTTGCACTTGCTCAATGAGGTATTCGTGCGCCTTTTGGGAGAATCGGCGACGTTCCTCGGTGTCGAGGAAAATGTAGTTACCCCAGACCTTGAACGTGGAGCCATCAGTGTACGTGTCGAATTCAGACGAGAGGTCAAAGTCAAGTCTAACTTCATGGTACTGAAGCGCGATCAACGGCAACGCGAGACCCGGGTTGCGGTTGAAGAAGAAAATGAGCGGCAAGTACACGGTGGAGTCGTGGAAACCCGTAGTTAACTTCGCCCAGTTCGCCTTCTTGGACTCGTCCAAGTAGAGTTCGGAGTACAAACGCCACCACTTTTGGTAGTGTTTGTCGATTTTTTGCCCGCCGACGGACAACTCACAGGACGAAATAGCACGTTCCGCCAACCAGCAGGCAGAGTTGCCTTCCGTATCCGTGGAGAGACCCGAGGACTTAGCCTTGAGTTCGACGAACATGTCGGCGAGCAAATCAGCGTTGCGCGCGACCGTGACGGACACACGGGAGGACGCAGACGGGCTGCCGTTGACAGTTTGTTGGATCGTCTCCATCGCGAAGTTAGTGTGTCGCTTGTAGACCGCTTGGAAGAAAGTCACCTTCGGCGACGAAGTGAGGAAAACGTCTTGAGCGCCGTAAGCCACCAATTGCATGAGACCACCAGCCATTGTAGTTGTTGTTGTACTAATGGCCAACATTTTTTTTTCGGGTGAACGCGGCGGGAAATTGAAATTTCGCCTGGGTAGGGGAGGGGGTGCCCACCCGTACACGCGTCACATGACGCCGTGCGCCATGGTTGACACGCGTGGGTCGCTGAAGCGCGCGAAGCCTGAGGTGGAAGATCAGCCAATTCAGAAGGTTGTCGCGGAACCGTCTGAGTTGGATGTGCTCCGTCTGGAGTACGAAGCCCTGAGAGAACAGAACGCATGGCTGTTTCGAAGGCTTGAGCATGTTGAACGCGAGAACGAGGAACTGCATGGGCTCCGAAGACCTAGGAATCTAAGTCCTCGAGCGCGCAGCATCGACCCTTCAGGGACATCTCACCTTCCTGCCGGTCGTACGCTTGGATCTTCGTCAGCGCCTTTCCATGGCAGTTCGCATCGATGAGATCGAGCGATTCGTAGAGGTCCTGACTGCGCTTGTCACCACGTCCATGGGTGTGGATGGTGGCGTCCGTGCAACTCTGTCTGATGATGGGGCGGTTATGACACTTGTAAATCAATCGCATGTTATCGTCGCCCACCTTTTCGAATCGGTAACTGTTGATCCCCTTGTTCTTGCAATCGATATCAAGGAGTTTGTGGTACTTTTGTCGATCGGTCGTGTTCGTGTCTCGAATGTTCACGACCGGACCCTTCTTCTCCTGAAGATTTTGGTCCGCTCCATCGTGCACGTTGTTGATGCACGCATTCTCCGGGTACCAGTGCCTGTTCGGACGCCACTGGTTTCCGTCATGGTAGTGGTGCCTGTTCCCTGCGCGGTAAAAGGTCAGCACGCCATCGCTTCCACACGCGACACCCGAGTTGTTGATGCCTCCCCACGGACGATCGTTCGACCACCCGTCTTCGCGCATCCAGTTATTGTGTTGCCACTGTCCGTGAAGGACATACACCTTTCTGGGAATGTCCCATCGTTTGAAGAGATAGTTTTCGAGTTTGAAGATTTCATCCTCACTCAACTCGCGGTTGAAGAACATCATCTCACCGATGTTCCACACCGAACGTTCGCCATGACCACCCCAGTTCCAATTTTTCGCCTGTCCATAGTTGACAGACATCTGCGTCGTGATAATTTCTCGCCCACCCGAGTGACCCGTGCGAGTCATGCCGTCGACTCGGAACTTTCGCTTTTGGTCGACGTTGACCAAAAACTTTGACGGTTCGTCATGTCCGAGTCCATAAAAGTGTCCCATGTAATTATCTTCTGACCACCAGTGTCCTATCGCACCGGACCCATCGCGGTGCGCCATGGCGACGTGCTGATTGTGGAAGCCCGACAGGTTGTTCGCGTTTGTGCCATCGAAAATTCTGTGCTGATCGGATTTGTTCGTGGACCCATACCGAGTGACGTGAATGAAAGTGTATTTCTTGCCACGGGTGAGACACTCCTGAGGCACTCTGAACCCATCTTCCTTCCCACCGTACACATATTTGTGTTTCGCATTGTCATCGGCGTCGAACACGAGCGGAGTACCAATCACATCCGTAATGTCGTTGCCCTGATCTGAGAGATCCTTCCAAACGTTCGTGTCCTCGTCCCACGAGTCTCCGGTAAAGTGTCCAACCAATCCATCGACATCTTTCGGTTCGAGCATAGGGTCACTGTCCGTGACCTCGACCGCCGCCGCTTCGCCGCCGCCTTCGGAAGATTCTTCGTCCATCACCGCCGCCGCCGCTGCCGCGGCTTCGTCGCCACCCTCCGCCGCGGCGTTCGCACCGGCTGCGAGTGCCTCTGGATCGGTAACCTCGGACAAATCCTGTGCCGGAGCCGGGGCGGGTGATGATTTTTTACCACCACTCATCATCGCGATGGCGACCACCACCAAGATGATCATCATTACGAGACCCCCTATCAATGCGGGGCTCATTTTCTGTTACCAACATGCAATATTTTATTTATCCTCCATCGGACAACACGTGGACTCGTACCCCCACTTACCATCCTTTTGGGTCCAGTTGACTTTGTTGGTGACCATACCCGGATGACACGCCGCCTGGACCCCGTGCAGTTGATGGGGCATGGCCGCGTTTACCGTTCCGTCGTAGTTACCCACGTTGAACGCCTTTTGACACGCCTGCGTGTTCAACTTGTCGGAAGAGCACTGATAGTTGACTCGAAATTGTGAGCCATTCGGATTAATTTCGAACTCCCAATTTTGAAGACCCTGTTTCCCACAATCAATGTCGAACGCCTTCTGGAGTCGCGCCTGCCAGGAAATGGTTTCAGCGGTATCAGTCCACGGACTCGACTTTTTCGCCCCTGCACCACTGGCGGAGTTCACTCTACACCCTCCGTCGTTCCCCCAATTCCCATTCGCATGTGCACCGTTACCACCGTGCATGATAAAACGCGTGTTGTCGTTCAATCCCTTGTCACCACACATGACCCCGAAACGTCCGAGTGACTTGATCGCGTCTTGGTTGTTCCAATTAGGATTCCACCATCTTGACCAAACGTTGTTATGAATCCAGACGGGAGTTTGTATACGTCGCGGTATTTTCCATTTCTTGTGCAACATGAGTTCCACCTTTTCGATTTCGTCATCACTCAATTCGCGATCGTAGAAGATGCACTCACCGACGGACCAGTTGGAATACTGACCCCAACCACCCGCCATACCGTAATTGATCGTCATTTGACTCGTGCGTTGTTCACCGAGCCAGGTGTTACCCGTCTTTCGAGCACCGTTCGTCCAAAGTTTACTTTTTTGATCGGTGTGTAAGACCCACGCAGGGTTACCTTCATTGGTCTTGTGGGAATGGACCGCACACTCCCAGTGTCCAATCCATCCGGTGCCGTCGCGGTGAGCGGAACCGACGATACCGTGACACGGACCGTACGCGTGGAACCCGGTCAAATAGTTCGAGTCGACACCGTCGAAAATGCGGTGATTATTATTGGTATCTGCAAAACTCGTATACCTTGCCACCGAGATGAAGGTGTGCTTCTTTTGTCTGGTCATGCACGCCTTGGGGAATTTCAAACCATCATCCTTCGTACCTTGAATGAATGAATTTCCATTCTCGTCGTTCGTCTTGAAAATGGTACCACGGGTTTCCGTACAGTCGTTACCCTTACCGGATTTATCTTTCCAAACTTGTTCGTCTTCATCGAACGAATCGCCATTGAACCAACCGACGCATCCGTCAATTGACGTCGGGTCTTCGACGGACGGTACATCGTCTGGAACCTCAACCTCCTCGACCGGTGGTTCTTCTTCGAGCGCGGGCGCATCGTCTTCGCCAGTAGGGGGGACCGGAACGTTCTGATCCGCGGTGTCGGGATCGTACTCCGCCTGTGAGGACGGGGCGGGTGCGGGGGCGGGTGATGATTTTTCACCACCCATCATCATCAGCACGGCGATGAGAATGATGCATAAAACCACCACTCCACCGACTACGGCAATCATTATGGTATACGTCAACAAATTTTTTGATTACAAATCTTCGAGGTTACAGCATCTATATTTGTACTTGAGTTGTCCATCCTCGTCGACCATCTCGATCTTCGTCACCGCTTGGGCAGGGGAATCGCACGCGATACTCGCACGATCGATCGTGTCAAACAAGTTACCCGACCCCTTTTGTCCGAGAGAGGTTTCCTTCGTGTAGCACGATTGCTTGTTGAGCGCCGCGTTGTGACACGAAAATTTGGTGCGAATGCCCTTGTCACCGACGGAGTTGAACTCATACCCAGAGATCGCCTTGTCCTTGCAATCCATGTTGATGAGTTTGGTGTATTGGTCCCACCACTCACCCTCCTCGGTCGACACGACTTGTCCTTGTTTGTCTTCGATGCCACCGTCCATCGCTTGGATGCAATCGCCTCTGAAATCGAAATTACCGTTCGCGTCACCCACCCCACCCCGGTCACGGTGTCTTGCCAAGAACGTCGCGTTCAGCATGCCTTCGTCGCCGCAGATGTGTCCAGTGTTCGCGACGCCGTCTGGCTCGCGCGCCCACGCGTTCGCGGTGTGCACCTTGGGTCGAATCTCACGGGAAATCATGTATTTCTTGAACAGGTACGTCTCGATCTTTTTGTATTCAGACGCCGGGAGTTCGCCACGGAAAAACATGACCTCGGCGACCGCCCAGTCGGATTTTTCGCCGCTCTGTCCGTGGTTGATAGACATCTGTCTCGGAATTTGTCCTCGGTGGTTGGTCGAGCCGGATCGTCGAATCCCGTTTCGTCGAAGGAGTGTCTTCATGTCGGTGTGAACGATGAACTTTTGACTCTCCTTATCGTGGTCGCTCTGGTGACCAGCCCATGCGATCCAATACGACCCGTCGCGGCGGGCACCGCCCGTCCATCCACTGTAGAATCCACTGAAAAAGTTACCCCCGACACCGTCGAAGATGCGATGGCGCGTGGAGCCGTTGTAGCGTGCGACGGTTATCATGGTGTACTTGCGACCCGTGCTCATGCATTCTTGTGGGAAGCGAATGCCCGCGTCGACGCCTCCGATGAGATACTTGTTGTTGTTACTGAAATTGGACACATCGGTGATGATCGATCCCTTGACGTCAGTGGCGTCGTTCCCGGCGTCCGACAAGTCCTTCCAAATTTCGTTTTCTTCATCCCAACTGTCGCCCGTGAACCACCCCACGAGTCCTTGGATTTTCTTCGGATCGTCGATGCTCGGTTCGTTCTCGTCCACCGGTTCCTCGACGGTCTCAGCACCCTCCGGGACGACATCTTCTGCGCTGACCTGTGCCTCTTCCGTCATCGCTTCCACAGACGCATCCTCTCCGCCTTCCTCCGATGCCGCCTCACCCTGGGAAAGTTCTGGATCTTCACTGGAGAACACACTCATCAACATGTATCCCACCACGAGTAGGATCACTACTATCAGACCGATGATCTTGGGATCCATCGCGTCACGTTGGTTACAATTCGCAAATATTTTTTTCTACATCTCAATTAAACATGGGACTCACGGTGAACCATACCAAGATGATCGAACAGTTTAACCTGGAGTTGCCGAATTTTTACGCTGCAATCTCTGGTCAGGTTCAGGTGGTGAAACAGTACCGCGCCGGGGCGGAAGCCTTGCAGCCAGCGCAATATTTCGTGTACGCACAATTCGGTGTGTGGCCGAACAAGGAGGCGTGCAAGTCGAAAGCCACACCGATGGCGACGGATCGCACGTTCGCTGGACCGTTCGACGAGGCGCCCACGGGGAATGTCTACGAGTTGATCTACGAAAAGTATAAGTCACAGTGGAGATACTTTGTGGATGACTTGTAATAAAAGAAAGGCTTGAAAGAGAGACATGATTTACGTCTACACTGACGGGTCGTGTATGCACAATGGCAAACCCAACGCCATCGCGGGAATAGGGATTTATTTCGGCGATGACGATCCAAGAAACGTCTCGAGACGCGTGGTCGGGAAACAATCGAACAACACGGGCGAACTCGGTGCCCTGATAGAAGCCCATGAAATCCTAACCCAAGAGATCGCGCGAGGTGAACCGGTGACAGTGTGCACGGACTCCACGTACGCCCTTCGGTGTGTCGGGGAGTACGGGGACAAGTGCGCGGCGTCCGGGTGGACGAAGGACATACCCAACAAAGACATGGTGCGACAGGCGCACGCGCTGTACAAGGCGACGCCGAACGTCGAGGTACACAAAGTTCGCGCACACACCGGAGGCAAGGACCCACACAGTGTCGGTAACGACCACGCCGATCGATTAGCGAACGAGGCGATCGGGGCTAAAAGAAAGAAGCCTCGCGTGTACTTGGACGTCCCGTACGCCGACAAAGAATACGCGAAAGAACACGGTGCCAAGTGGGACCCGAAAAAGAAAAAGTGGTGGGTCGATTCGTTGACACCACCCCTGGAACGATTCGTCACGGGTTTAGGTTAGACTGAGACTGAGAAGACCGTGTCCTCCTGAGAACAGCATCTTTCCATTTCATCATGGCACTCTGTATGGATTCGGACGTCGTACGTTTTATCTTTATCACCGGGGACAGACCGTTCGTCACCTCCGGTTTCGCTCGGGGGTCGTCGGCAAATTTCTTCTGAAACGCGACGATGCTTTTGCATGGCAAGTCGGGACTATCGTCAAGAAGGGCATCGTAGCGTTCGCGAAACGAACGCACCAATTCCGCGACGCTCTTCTTCTCACGGTGTGCCGGGTCCAGCGTTAACTCCATGTCTATGGCGCGATAGAGTTTTGAATACGCGATGGATGCGATGCTATGTTTCTCGACCAAAGACGCACTCTGTGAAAATTTATTCACGCTCGTGAGTATGCCACCGAAGACGTTGAGCGTGGCGAACGCGACCTGGAACCATCGAATGTTATCGGGCGTCTCACCACCGTCCGAGGGATTCATGAACGCGAAACCACCCACACCCGTGACAGACGCGATGACGATGCTCGGGTACGACAACCAGTCTGAAATAGATTTTTGAAGCATGCGAGCGTGATTGTGTAACCATCTATACCCAGCCGCCTTCTCCTTCCATTGTATGAGCAAGGCTTCGCTCTTTTTGTCCCAGTACTCGTCGTACGTAACCATAAGTGTAACTCATATTAAAAATTAAAAATCCTCATCAAATCCTAACGTCGTGTCGACCGTCTCTGAGACTTTCGCGTATTCGCCCACGCGCTTCTCAAAGAAATTCGTCTTACCCTCCAACGAGATCGCCTCCATCCAGTCAAACGGATTTTTAGTGTTCCAAATCGTCGGATACCCGATTTGCTTCAATAGTCTGTCAGACACGTACTCTATGTAGTCGCTCATCTTGTCAGAGGACATGCCGATGAGCGAACACGGCAGCGCGTCGATGATGAACCCCTTCTCGATCTCGACCGCTTCGCGAAGGATATCGTGTATTGTCTCCGCGGAAGGTTTGAGCCGCAACATCTTGAACAATTCAACCGCGAATTCAAGGTGTAAACCTTCGTCACGGGAAATCAACTCGTTACTGAACGACAGCCCGGGCATCAACCCTCGCTTTTTGAGCCAGAAGACGCTGCAGAATGAACCGCTAAAGAAAATCCCCTCCACACACGCGAACGCGAAGAGGCGTTCGGCGAAGGATCGGTCCCGAGAGAACCAGTGCATCGCCCAGTCCGCCTTTCGTTTGATGCTCGGAATGGAATTCACCGCGGTGAACAACTGATGCTTCTCCTTCGGATCGGTGATGAGACGATCGATCAGTCGCGAGTACGTCTCCCCGTGCACGTGTTCGTTGAACCCTTGGAACGCGTAGAACGCCCGCGCTTCCGTGTACTGCACCTCGTCCGCGAAATTCATGTTGAGATTTTCAAACACGATCCCGTCCGACCCCGCGAAAAACGCGAGCACCCACTTGATGAAATGTCTTTCGTTATCGGTGAGTTTATCCCAGTGGTCTTTGTCGACCGAGAGATCGATCTCCTCTGCAGACCAGTTCGAGTGTTGTGCGCGCTTGTACAGATCCCATAAATTTTGATGCACGATGGGAAACGTCGTGAACCTGTCGAGGTTCGGCACGAGCATGGGTTCGACGGTGTCCTCGACCCACTCCTGAAAATCGAAATAATTACCAACCCTGACCCCGTCACAGAACACCTGTGGGTACGCGTCCAGGCGCCCGTCGCAAAGTTCTTTAAGTTCATCCCTCGCGATATTTACTTTTTCGTACGACAAGCCTTCCGCCTTCGCTAGGTCTTCCGCGAGCGTGCAATATTCACAGTCGGGTTTGGAGTAGATTTTGATTTTCATGTTCGAGGGTATCATGATCTGAAGATTTTTTGTCTGGAAATTTTAAGTCGAGATGAACAGCATCCGGTTTGGTGAAATTCAAGAAAATGAAATTGTCAAGGTTTTTTGCAAGGAGGACGACGTCGAGGAAGATCTCTACGCCGTGGTCACTATGAATACTGGTCGGGTGTTGGGGGTCCGGTACCTGACGGCGACGGATAAAATCTACAAGAGCGCGACGTGTTACCAGTTGGAGGAGGAACAACAGGCGGTGCCCCCGGAGAGTTTGATGGAACACTACCCAGGGGCTACCCTGGAGGATGTAGAATTCAAAATGATCGACCTCGACCTGTACGTGCGTCTCATGGACGTGGACGTGGAGGACGACAACAGTGATATATGGGAAGACGATGACGACGAAGACGATTTGTCGTTCGTCGTCAGCGATGACGAGGAGGAGGCACGCGACCTCCCAGCCGATCACATGGAGATCGATCGAGAGTGGCACAGTTGGGAACCGAGCACGTCGGGTGGTCGGTCGTTCAAGGACACCGTGGACATGATAGAAGCCAGGGAACGCGCGAGACTTAGTTCACTGTGACCGTGGAACCGTCAGGGCAGTTGCACACCATCGCCTTCTTCGGCGCCGGACCGTCGAAATCGGCGGCTTGCAAATCGAACCCGTCCAACTCGAAGCCCGTGATACCGTTCACAGGTGCAGGACCTTCGGCTTCCGCCGGACCTTCTTCCGCCGGACCTTCTTCCGCCGGACCTTCTTCCGCAGGACCTTCTTCCTTGACCACAGCCTTAGCCTTTCTCTTCGCGAGGATCGCCTTCTTCTTCGCCGCGATCTCAGCCGGGGTGAGCGGACCCTTCTTCTTCTCCTCGGACGGACCCTCCTCGGACGGTCCCGGGGACGGCTCGTAGCGTTCCTTCTTGTTGATCTGCATCATCATCCACACCACGAGCGTGAAGACGATCGCGTGGAGAGTGAGACCGAACATGGTCGGGTTACCGTTCACACTGGCGACGCGAGACCCGATGAGGTTACGCATCAGCATGTACATCTGGGGGTTGGCGACCAGGAAGAACGTCAAACCGGAGATGACGGAAATCGTGAATTGTTCCTGGGCTTTTTGTCCGTCGCAGCCGCATCCACAATCTTTGAAGAATCCCATCTTGTGTAGTTATACATGTAGTCTAAGAAAATTTTGTACCGTCCTCGTTACGTCCAACCTTCACGAACGACATCTTGGACCATGACTTGAAATTGGGGTCGTACTCGTACGCGTCCGCCACGTCCTTTATAGGCTTCGACACGTGGATGACCTTTCCAGATTCATCGAGTAATCTGAATGATGCACCTATGACGCCTCCACTGTCTTTATTGTTGACGATGACCACGCTCGGGATTTGTGTGGGAGAACTGAGATCGATGGACACTTTCGCGGTGTCGTATCCACCCGTGATGACCGTCGTCTCTGACTCCACGAGATTGTTTTCCATCTTGTCGTACACGTACACCTCTTGAATGTTGAGTGCTTGATCGTTCACGACCTCGACCGTCTGTGCCTCGATACTTTTCACATCACCCAAGACCTTGAGTAAATTTTCCTGTCTAGTCCTTTTGTCTTTCTTCGCCTGCATGGCGTCAAGCAGGGCTTCTTCTTGGGAACGAATCGCGACGTACGCGCCGACGCACGACATCATCATCATCCCGAGACAACACAGGGTGATGGCGGTTCCGCTGTTCATACTCTAGTACATGGTGACATTTTATTGACATCCCGTATGCACGTCCTTGGTGATGTCGGTGCATCCCATCGTGTGGACGGTGTCGCTCGAGTCGTCCACGTACCCATCGAAACCTTCCGCCGTCTCGTAAAACCAACACGTGTTCCGGTGGTGTGGCGATCCGTGCGCCTCGTTCCTGTGTCCCCACACCGCCTTGCCCCCTTCCTCCGCCAATTTTCGACAGTGTTCTTGGCTTCCTGACAGTTCCCACCAGGCTCTGACCGGCTCGAACGCTTCACCGTGTACACCGTCCACGGTCCGAATCCATCCTTGCCCGATGAATTCGGGAGGTGTCTCGAGTTCTGGGAAATATTTCGCGCTCAAATATTTCTCGACACGACTGATCTCGACGTCCGATAATTCTCTGTTCCATATGATCACCTCACCCAACGCGAAATCACTCACCTCACCGTCGCCTCCCCAGTTTCCTTCCTTCGCCATGCCAGCGTTGATGGTGATCTGCGTCGGCGCTTCACCGTTCGTGTACCCAATCTTTGTTCTGTTCTTCCCTTGCGATCGATACAAATTTTTCTGATCGATGCCCATCATCAACGCCTGACCGTGTTTGCTATCGGCGACGTTATACTCGGTGAGCCACTGACCGGCGCCGTGGTGTGCGAACCCCGATCGATTCCCGTGCCAACCAGACAACCAATTCACACCCTTGCCGTCGAAAATGCGCCCTCTTTTATCACCCGCATATTTACCCACGTACGCCAACGTGTAGTCCCCGTTATCGGGGTTCATGCATGCCTCCGGGAATGTGATCCCCACCGTGTGTTCGCCGCGAAGGAGTTTCACACCGCGGTCGTCGATTTCGGTGAGTTCACCCGTCACGGTCGCGTGGTTGTCTTTCCCAGACCAGTCTTTCCACTGTCCATCCTCGGCGAACGAATCGAGCGTGTAAAGACCGGTCAGTCCGGTGATGTCGTCTGGAAATTTCTCCTCTGTACTCGGAGCCGGACCCGAACCTGGACCTGGAGCCGGACTAAAGTCGAAGCATGCATCACTGTCGAAATCGTACGTGTCCCATGTACCTCTAGTACATGTCTGTCCACCAGCGATCGAGACACAACACATGAGCGACGAACAGCAAAATGCGAACAACAAAAGTGCAATGAGGTCTCCCGATTTCATGTGTGTACGTTACAATCATCTACGAAAAAAAAGACTATGCCAATTCATGTCTGACCTTCTCGCGGTTTTGGAGGTGGAGTGCCTCGACCTCAGATTTGTTCTGTGCCTCGTACGGAACTGCGTATCCCTGGTCACACATCCACTTGTTGACATTGGTGGCGTGACCATCTTCGATGACCCAGATTTCTGCGAGTACTCGTCCGAATTTCCCACGGGAATCGGCTTCTTCACATCGTAGTTCCAGTTCGATGTCATCTTTTTCCGAGGCGACCCCCTTGAGACACCATTCTTTCAATCTCTTTTTGCTGAGCAGACCGAACCGTTTCTCTTCGAGGTCTCGAGTTCGGCTCTCAGGCGTGTCAATTCCAAGTAAACGCACACGTTGCCGAGTAGCAACGTCAAAGCCCAAATCGATAACAACGTCAACGGTATCACCATCGACCACTTTCTCAATGGCAGAAACTCTGTAAACGAAAGGGCAGTTTCGTTGGGTGTACATGTTCGTTCTCTTTACAATTCGATATTCTTTATACTCTACTTAATCAGTTCCATCATATTGACCACCCCAATGACCAATGGGTCCGTCCACGTCGTTCGATCCATGGCACCAAGCCGACGCGCTACCCCGTTCCCCCCCACACCAATTCCACTGGCTGCAACAAGCCTTGCCACCGCAGCGTTGATCCCTTCCATCACTTCCAGGTCCGCATCTACCATTCGTGGTCACTGGGTGACCGTCTTCTTCTTCCACACTCGATGCCTGATTATTAGTCGAAGACTCTGAGGCTTCAGGTTCGCCGTCATCGGAGTCGTCGGAGTCGTCGCTACCCGAACCACTCGAACCTGAACCACTCGAACGACTCGAACCACTCGCGGGTGGTGACGGGGCGGGTGCGGGTGAGGGACCACTAAAGGCATACAACCCGCCACCCATCAAGAGGCAGCAACAGAAACAGAGGGCGACCGCCAACAGTCCTACGATCATGATGGC
>Ga0207993_1000594_pt1 | contig 14182 bp, 20 predicted proteins | sample ETN01SmetaG_2_FD_185791 | JGI IMG/M metagenome (GOLD analysis project Ga0207993, IMG submission 185791) | Marine microbial and viral communities from oxygen minimum zone, Eastern Pacific Ocean - ETNP2014F12-01SV265 (SPAdes) (version 2) | ecosystem: Environmental > Aquatic > Marine > Oceanic ...
TGATATTCATCGTGTTCTACCCCTACGAATTTCACGAATCAGATCGCTTAATTCCATATTACTGGATTGTTCACGTGCATCGTCTGTAACACGTCTTAGTGCATCTCCATAACCTGCTGGACCGCTCATCGAGGGATTGGGCTCTGAGGGGGCAGGTCCACGAAGAGTTGCAATACTTGTTTGACGCTCTTGCCGTTTCTTCGCATCACGTCGAGCTCTTTCGTCAGTAAGGCGTGCTTTGACTGTGTTACTTCTAAGCACTTCTTCGTTTACTGGCTTTCCTGTACGGCGTGAACGTTCTTCAGCTTGGGCTCGAAGGGCTGGAGCAATATCTTCGCCTGTAGCTCCTGAGCGATTAAAACGTGTAATGCGCCCTGGGCCAGCGCTTGTTTCTTGTACTCCTGTCGATGGATCGATGACTGCACCTATAAATGGTTTACGTGCGTCCGCGATTTGTAAGTTACGCAGCTGAGTTACGATATCTCTGCCGTCAACTGTTTGTCCTGGACGAATGCGTGCTACTTGAGCTTGGGTTTCATCAGGTCGTGCAGACGGCAATGCATCTACTGAACCAAACGTGATGTCATCACGGAAACGTGGATCACCCTCTCTACTAAAGAATCTACGCTTCATCTCATTGTCAATACCACTTGATTTCGAAGTACCTAATTGATAAAGGGCTGAAGCAACACGCTCTTGTTCAGCGGGTGTGTAACGAAGCAGGTTCATCACCTCTTGAGCACCTGGATTTGCGCTTCGTCTCATCTTCATCTTTCCAGTATTAGGATCGACTTCTTTTGTCCCTAATTTCACTCCTTCTTCACCGGCTACACGAACAATGGCGTTGACTACTGCCTGAAGTTCGTCAATTGACCGGATTTGGGGTGAAGCACCGGTAAACATTGTTCTACCACCCACTTCCATGCCTCGAATTCGATCAGCAAACTCTGTGGTGGTCCCTGTGATGTCTACTTGCTGTAAATCACCGAATGTGCGGCCTCCGTCGTAGTAATCAGGCGTTTGACCAGCAACCCAGCTCTGAGCTGACTGTGCTGTAGGTGCATTTAGAGCCTGAGAGTTGCTGGGGGTGTTAGATCCCATGACAGCTCGCTCAGGACCCTGCATAGCAACCGTATTTCCGTTCTCGTCAATATATGCACCATCTTGTCTTTGACTGATTTGACCAAATGTCGGTTTAGTGCGCATTAGTGCAAAATTGATGTCACCATCCATGCCATATCCGCCTGGTCCGTACAGTCTGCGTCTTTCTTCTAAGGCTTTGGCTTCAGCTATGTAATAGCTCCTCTCTTTTTGCTCATCAAAGTATCGAGCCGCGTCACGACGAACTAGTTCACCAGCAAGTGACGCATCTGCTGCTCTTTGAGTGCGACCAAGGGCAATATCGTCCTCTAATGCTCCAGTAACTTGCGCATATCCTTCTGATCCAGCAGCACCACTTGCCTCAAGCTCAGCTAATGCCTGCTGAAGCGCCACTTTTGGCGTCATATCGTCTCTTTGTGGCTTCATTTCGGCCAACATGTCCGCCATGTCGTCGTAATCGGCGGGATTTACGCCTGTTTTAAGGCGAACTTGCCCTCTTTCGTAGCGACGACGGCCTAATGAGTCCTGATCTTCCATATCTGCAAGCTGTTCAGCCAATTTGCTGATCTCTTGCTGCTGATATCCAGTATCTCCTTCCCGATATTCGTAGTATTGACTCTGATCTTGCCCAAATGGGTCTACCGGAGCGTCTTCACGTACTGAAGTTCCACGTAATTCAGCGCCTTCACTTACATCTGCCAGTGAATTAGAGATTTGCTGTAGACGGGCCAGTGCTTGGTTCTCTGTCAGCGGCTGTTCATCGGCTCGTGGCTGGCGTCTCGACATTCGAGAGATTAAAGCCAGCGTCTCATCTTGCGTAAGTCCTAACTGTTCACCAGCAGCAAGTTTTGCAGCCCCTTTAATTAGTCCCTCAGTAGCATCGTGGGGGACTTGTTTTGGATCATTACTGGCGGAAATATTTCCAAGCTGTGTAATGACCCTATTATGAGTTCTCTGTAGATCTTCTAAAGCCACTATTCACTATATATAAACCTCTCACTATTGTAAAAGGTTTATATATTTAGCTTTTTCTAATTAACGCCTCTATTTTCTATAAAATCTCTCTGTAATCCTTTGGGCATCTTCACCGGATATGAAGCCAAGAGCTCTTGATTGATCTAATGCGGTGGCAAAATTGTTCCCTGCACCGCTGATACTGTCTATTTCGACGTTTGATAAACCCTCTGGTGTTTGAATTTCAGCAGGCAGCAACTGCATTTGAGCCCTTGCATCCGGTGTTCCAGGCAGTGCGATAGATGTAAACGAATTTTTTAGATCACCTTCTGTGTATCCTTGGTTTCCAAGAGTATTGGCAAACAATCCGGGGGTAATGCTGCCACCCATCAACGTTCCGGTTTGTGGTACTCCATCAACTGAAAGGGGAGCAGCGACACTGCGCCCAGTGATTGGCATATCTGTATTCCACTCCAGGGACATCGGTTTATCTGACAGTAGATTTCTTGCATCTTCGGCTGATCGATCGTATTGATACATAGTGCCCAGGATTTCATCAGCAGCAGGGCCTCCTTCTTTTTCGGCCAACACTGCTTGAATCTCTTCGTATCCTGCTTGACCTGGCTTTACATCTTTTGCTAAATCTTCATTGGCTTTAACAAATACTCTGTAGCGTTCTAACTCTGTACCTGTACGAATTTTCTCTCTTTGTGCGGCTGCTGCGCCATTACCTGTATTAGGATCTGGTTCTTTTTTTACAAAATCAATTCTCGTATTTGTAAGAGGATCAATACTGTATCCATTTGTCGTAATTTGGTTGGTTGCTGGATTAACAGCTTGTCCTGTTTTACGATCGTAAGTAACTCCACCACTGGTGTAACGACTACCGTCTGAACTGTATACATCTCCTCCACTAGTCCTAAGGCTTCCGTCTGAAAGTTTAGTTAAGGAGTTTTTAGTTGATTTAGATCCACCAGTAAGTCTAGGCATTGGTCCTAATAGACTCATATTTGCACCTCCACTATTTTTCCTTGTAGAAGGCTGCTTTTTTGGTGGAATAGCTCTTTGACTACCGTCACGTCTTGGGGTGCCAGCAGCATCAGCCATTGAGTTGTAATAGTCTGTGTAAGCACTATCTATTTGCCCAGGAATATTACCAAGCTGTGTAAGTGATGGTCCTAAGTGATTGTGGAATAGACGACCATCACTTGTTTGATAGCGTTGTCCTTTGCCTGGGATTTCTACGTATCCAGGGGTATACGTCCCATCACTATTTTGTCGTGCAACGCTCTGAGAAACATCTTCTCCAACCATTACTCCAGGTTGATATCCTCGTGGGTATACGTCTTCCCCAACCATTACTCCAGGTTGATAACCTCTTGGATAAGGTATACCTGTATTAGGATCAACATCCTCACCTACTATCTCGCCAGGCCTACCCAGATACTTCGACATTTTTTAATTCAACGCAGATATATTTATTCTACAAATCTATTCAGCACCTTCAATCTTAGGAATATTCTAGATTGGCGGCATTGGTGGTGGCGGGGGCATATCAGTTACTGGCTTACGATCTAATTCACCTAAGTGATGACCATAACTACGGCAGACTTTATTTACTGCATCCCAGCGCTCTCCAAACCCGCAGCGACGTCGTGAAATCTCTTCAATCATCGCATCGTTCGCACGACTATCAAATCTGGGATAACGCATCTGTTTAAGTCTTTTTTACTATTCTAATTGGCTACAAAGCTACACTAGCTACACTTCTTTCCTAACCTTTGAAATTGAAAATAGGTAGATAGTAGGGGAGATGAATTAAATATAGGGTTTATAGGAATTAGCGTAACAAGTGTAGCTTCCGTAGCTTGACTCCAAAAAGCACCAGTTTTGCCCGTTTTCTTGGGCTAATTTACATTGCGCAACACAGCCTATAAGTGTATGTGTATTAAGCAGATGGTGAATAAGCACAGGTTTTACTAAAACCGACCTCTATAGGGACCTAAAATTGCTACAAAATTTTTGACACTTTTAACTACCTCAGTTCCCGACCTGTCGGTCGAACAAAAAAAATAAACTACAGTTACCAACTTGCATTAAGTTACCTGCTTCGTTGAAGTGTTAACTCAAGTTACTTTCATGTTTATTGTTTGTTTAACGAACGTTCAGCGCTCGTAACTTCAGTTCATTCATTTGTCTTCGCAACAATGTTTCTTATTGAGAAACTATTGAGAATGAACTTACGTTTCGTCTCGCGCTTCACTTAAGTTATCTGCTGTTACCACAGCTATCTAACTCTCGTTGAAACGTTTGTGGAACTTGTGTAGATATTCTTAGATACCTATTGACTACGTTGGTATATCCCTCTGCGTACACTTACTCTTCCCGGCTAACGCCGGGTATGAGTTGGGTGTTCTTTAACTTAATAGCCTTGACACTTCGTCCCTTTGTCCTTGGTATGGCCATCAGTACTCCGGTCTTTATTGTCCTGTACTTCACTGTGCCTGCGTACACCAATTACATTAACTGGCAGTTCCAAAACCCTCTGGTGTTGATACCTGCTGCGTTGATTGGTGTTGTCATGGGCATAGCCACTGACTGAACATCTCTTCCCTTCCCGGCTAACGCCGGGTATGGGTTTTTATGTTCTTTATCAATTTAATCTTGATCTATTCACTTCAATACTGGAATGACCATGCAGCCGAATGGCGTGGCTGCGGTATCACCTCACATGACCGTGAGCTTATCCGTAAGCGTCAGTTCCAGATGATTGATGACATGGATGGCGCATGCTCCATTCGTTTCCGTGTCCTCTCTGTCCCAGTTGAATGACTGCTCCCGCCGGCTAACGCCGGCTTTATCGATTGTTGTTCTTATATATCACAACTATGTCTAACACTATCTCAGGACTTTGCCGTATCTGGTGTCGCCGTACTGACACCGATCCTTACTGGCAAGTCATGACATATGCAGCTCGTGACTATCAAGGCTGTGTCCGTATCAAGCAGGCTTACGAACGCCGCTTCGGTGACCAGTTCACCTACGTGATCACTGCTGACCACGACCTCTGTCGTCCTGCGACTGCGACCCTTGCCGGCTAACGCCGGCTTTGGGTTTTAGTGTTCATTATTCATTCACATGAAAGTTCTAGCTTCACTCCGTAAACAGACTAAATCTGGCATCTCTACCTGGACATTTGTCCATGATGCTGAGATGAAAGTCTTCTACGCTGTTGGTGGCGAAGATCTCAAGTTGATCCCTGCCAATGACAGAGGACACCTACGTGAGATCTATAACAACTTCATTGGGTATGGCTATACCCGTAAGTTGTCTGATGCCACACCACGAAAGCAGAAGCTTGCTGACCCTTGGCAATCTGAGTTGCCGCTGGAGTTACAGCATGAGCTTGCTGCTCTCTGAGTAGGCCCTATCCCGGCTAACGCCGGGTTCTGGGCTTCGTGCCCATATGGGCTTTATTTTATGGAGTAAATCTATGCGTTTCAAAGTACCTGGTCAATCCGTGTCTGTCCGCTTCTTCGAGCGTGTAGAGACTAAAGACAACCAGTACGACATCTTTGATGTTGGCCTGGAGCAAGAGGACGGCTCCATCGACAGTGTTGTCGTTGGTGGCTCCTTCAGCTATGCCAAGTCTCTCGCTCGTAAAGCTGACGAGAACGCAGCTGCTGCCAAGGCACAATCGACCCCCGAGGTTGTCGCCGCTCCCGTCGCTGCTGCTTGACCCCGCTCCTCCGGCTAACGCCGGGGGTTTTTTTTACTTATGGCATCACTGTTCCTGACGACTGTTGGTTCGGTGACATCATCTGTGCCAATGCCATCAACCCTTGTCCCGCTGCTGTTACACCTGCTGCCGGTAGGACGTACTTCGGTACTGCATTCATGACAGGCAGACCGTACTCAATAGCGTTTCTACCAATCTGCTGCATCCGTGTCTCTGGACCGATCTGTCTGTCCACTTCACCTTTACGTAAGGACGGATGTGCTCCTCCCACCATGTAACCGGCTGCCTGTACTGCGGGATTAGCGCCTTCATACAGCTGTCCAATCTTGGCACTGTAGGCGTCATCAAAATCCCTCAGTGCTCTACCTGCCCTACGTAAACTATTCATATGGTTGGCCTATAGACCACTCCATTGTATTGAATAAGTAATTATTAAGAGAACATTAAATGATAGACCTACTATTAGCTACCGTCCTATCTACCTACCCACCCCATCTATGTACCGAACTAAATGCGGAACTAGGAGTGGCGGTGGAGTTAGGAATTATAAATGAGCAGGAGGCGGAACTTATCCTCGAAAACTGCTCTAAGAATGCGACCCTGCTGGTTAACACCAGCTCCATGTCTAGTACTATTTGTACTAACTATGATCAAAGCATTCAAGCATACCCACTACGTCGGTATTCAACGTCAGTCACCCACTAAGAAAGTGGTGCATGTGTTCGACCTGGACGACACACTGACGATTAAACCTGAGAACTTCAATAACGTTGGCATGACCAAAGACGAGTTCTTTGATGCCAGCCGTTCTTTCGTAAGTGATGAGCGTATTGCCTACCTTGCACGCTTCCTAGCTAGCCATGGTGATGCAATAGCTATCTGTACCGCTAGGCCACCTGAGAGGCTCATTGAGAGCTATCAGTGGTTACGTAAGTGGCGTATCCCCTTCGACGTACTGATGCTATCTACAGGACATCTGTCCTCCGGCATCGCTAAACAGTACATGCTCAAGAGACTTCGACGCCAGTACTACCGTATTGGCACGATGGTTGATGACAGCCCTTGGAACATCCAAGGTGCACGTCTACAAAAGATCGGAGCCATACACGTACGCAAAAACTGCGACTACTGGTCAGCTCATCCTGAAGCTGTGTCGAAGGTCTGATCTATATCTACACACCTAACTAAACTGTCGGTTATTACTGTTATATCTGTTCGGTTTATCCTTATCACTATTTATCTATACAGATTACAGTTATGACAGTGATGAATGTATTGACCTATGCACTATCTATTCCCCTACTACGGCTCACCGAGCTGTAAGACTATCGTTATTAGCGATAGTGAGTATCAGGCCCTACAGCGAGCGGAAGCTCAAGACTATATAACCTCCCTAGAAGGTAAGATCTACTCCTATGAAAAGGAGATTGCGAGACTACGAAAGAATATATTAAAAGTAAGTAAACAAGCAGGGCTACTCCCTGAATCTAAACATGATCAACCCAATGAAACTAGTGAAGCTATTCGAGAAAGCGGAACAAGCAACGTCACAGAAGAAAGCACGTAAGTGCCTCAAGAAGTACAACAAGCTAGTTCAAGAGAGCCTTAACGCTAATGACTGACCCCTCCCCGGTTAACACCGGGTGTAAGGGGTTATGTCCTAAACAGAAATCTGAATGACAGAACTGCAAATTAAAGCTGCGTTTCGATTGAATACTCAACTCACCCGTCAATCAAAAGAGAAGAGGCGGTCCTTCAAACAGCATGCTGCCACTAAAGAAGATTGATCCATGCTCAAACTCGTAATACAGCAACGACCGGCTCCCCGTACTCGTTTTACTGTCAAGTTCAACGGTACCTGCCGGTCATTCAATACTTTTGCTGAAGCCAAAGATTTCATCTTGGCACAGTGAACAAGACACCTGCCGGTTAACACCGGCTTTTGGTTTCTTTGTTCTTAACTTCAGTGCTACATGAGCAAAGTCACCTACGATTTCCAAATTGTTGGTTCCAACATCTCTGGTATCTCTCAGGTGGTTGCTCAGAACGAAGATGCGTTCCGCTATCTCGTAGAAGAAGCTCACCTTACCGTCTTCAAGGACGGCTCTGCATGTCTCTTTGATGAGCGTGTTGGTGACTTCATCTCCGACGCGGGCTGGGCTCATATGGCTTGTGACTACGTCTGATAACCACCTTTGCCGGCAAATGCCGGCTACAAGGTTTTTTGTAATTTTCAAATTGAACATGTTCTGGTGCGTCTACGACAACAAAGTTGACGATGTTGTCGGTTTCTGGACCGACATCTCCGCAGCTGAAGAGTTCTTGGAAGAGAACCAAGCAGAAGATGACATCTGGGCCATCTTCCCTTACGACGAATGTGTGCTCAGCAACGTCGTCAATTAAACACCTCTGCCGGTTAACACCGGCTTTTGGTTTTAATGTACTTTGAAATTGAATATGACTTCCAGCATTCCCAACGGTTTTAGCTCCGAAGAGCTTCAAAAACTTCTTGACAATGCTAGTACTGAAGAATGTACTTGTGATGAACCTGATGAAGATATTGCCAAATTAGCTCTAAAGCTTGCTGATAATGTCGAAGACTATATGGATAATTTGTCAACAGAGCAGGGTGTCCCCCCTCAGCTTTTAGGCAAGGTGGTCATGATGTTCACTTGCAATCGAATGATCGATTGGCACTCACACATCAGCAAGAAACACGCTGAACGTGGTGAACTCGACCAAGCCGTTGGTTGGGCTCGTGATGCTGGAAAGTTTCAAGCATTAGCCAACATCCTCTCAACAATCATCGTTGATGAGAATGACGAGTTCACTCCAGGTCTTTCCGACTAATCCGCTTAGGCCGGCTAACGCCGGCTGCAAGCTTTCGTGTAAATCAACAAAGGAGTTCCTTTGACTCAATCCACCACTAACTACGCTGCATTCAACGCCCTCACAATGCAAGGACGTGTATTTCATGCTGAGCGTGGTACTGGTCAATACGGCGATTTCGTTGCTGTAACTCTTATCAGCACACTGACCAAAGATGGTCAGGACGTGCTGGTTACTTTCAACGACAGCAACGGCATCATGTCGATGTTCGACAAAGGCAACCTTCCTAAAGGCCGCATGGTCACCGTTACCGGTCACATCCAAGGTATCCGTGAAACTTGGACTGACAAAGACGGCAACGTCAACTTGCTGAAACGTGCTGAGATCCGTCTCAAGCAAGCAGCAGTCCTTGACGGCGGCTACGGAATGATGCCTAAAGATGCTGACAACTCTGCACCACGCAAGGGTGTCAAGGTCGTCCGTCCTTCCGACGCTAAGAAAGATGCAGTAGCTCCTACTGATGACGCTCCCGTTATCGAAGAAGCATGTGCTGAACCCTTCTGATGTCTACGACCCTCCTAACGGAGGGTCTTTTTTATCTTTTACTCGCCAACTGATTAAATGCTTTCTGAGTTTTGGCGTGACCATTTTTATGACCATTTCCATTCCCATTAGTGTGGACAAACACCTGAGATCCCTCATCAGCATTGATGACAAGCGGTTTCTCACCAACGACCTGTCCTTGAGAATCAGAAATCGGTCCCTGGCTTTGAACCATGCCTCTGCTTCCAGACATATCAAAGCCATACCCCTCAGCTTTCTGTAAAAGGTCCTTTACGAAAGTCTTGTCACCCATTACAAGTCTTTGTATTTCAGGATCATTCAGTAACTCAGGGTTTGCTTCAATAGCTTTCATAGCATTCAACTGAACTTTCTTTCTTCTGATTGCTTCTAACCTGTCAGTTCCTTCAGAATCATGCAAGGACATATTGATTGCTGCCAGTTCTTGACGGAGATCTGTACCACCTAAGCTGTTTGCAGTTGTGTGCCCCATCTGTGTATCCATTCCAACGATGGGTGCCCCTGTGTACAAATCTCTTCCAAACGAGCCTTTATATATAAGATCTGCCACAGCCTTTTCCATGACAGCTCGATCACCGGCATGACGACCGTGCAAACCTCTGCTTGCCAGTGTCTTTAGAGAGTCATTAGTTAAGTGTGCTGCAATTAATCTTGCCGCATCATAATCAGAATCTTTAGGACGATTATCTATAGCTAACGGTCTTTGGCCTGTTCTCATAAATTCTTTCTCAACTCTTTCAGCACCATTCAGTGCAGCGTAAAGGGCACTAGGTGTATATGGAGAAGGCTCCGTAGGTTCAACGGAGACGATGCCTCTTTTTCTACTCATATCAAGCACTGGCTTCCCCCTATCGTCAGCGACAAACTTGAGGTTATTAGCTGCTAATAAATCTAAAACTTGTGGACGATTGTAAAACACCCATACACATACCTATGACTATTTATTCATCTAGGTATCACTTACTTCTTCTTAATTGTATTAACTATTAGAATATAAATTGACGCACTAAATATCAACTATGCGATTTGCTGGTCAACGATATAGAGCACCGGGATTCCGAATGCGTGACTACAACGCACAGTCAGGATCTATTGGTAAAGCACGTGCTCAATCAGGCAGTGCTGGTATGCCCGGAATAATGACTAATTACCAAGCACCGTCTGCACAGCAAATTGTTATGACTGAAATGCCTGCTGCTAGACAACCGCAATTCAAAGCACAATCGGGCGCTATTGGTGCTTTCAGTGCACCTATTCGCCTTTAAAGGGAGTAATGCCGGCTAACGCCGGCTGCGGATTGTTTTGTCCTATGACAAACAATCGATGGAACAACAGTACGTAATGATGACTGTTGAAGAATGCGAGTCACAGATTCGCTTACTTCAGCGTGCTATTCACTACTGCACGCATGCATTACCATCGTCGCAAGTTGACCTCATGTCTGACCCTACGGACAGCTATCCAGGCGCAAGCGGCTATGCATGTCAAGCAATGAAAAGCATTGTATGTAGTTTGGAAAGCAACATGTCGCTCTCTAAATAACATTTACTTAGCTAGGATTTGGGAGAGCCCGAAGAAGAACTGTGTCAGGGCTCCCTAGCTAGGTTTCAATGATTTTTACAGTTTCTCATTGTGTAATTGATAGAGGTCGCCCATCGATGGTGGCCTCTCCCCTATTAACGAGACTAGCCCAATTGGAAGAGGCAACAGACTTAAAATCTGTCCAGTCTGAGTTCAAGCCTCAGGTCTCGTATTGGCGATGCAAAAGGTGAGCTAGAGCTATTGCGGCCTCGACGGCACCAACATCGCCCTATACATATAACTATGACTGACTTTAATACTGATATTGAAACATTCGATGATGCCGCCTTCTCCGTTTTCAAAACACGATGGGGCACCTACGCCGCACGTAATGCTGATGGCAAAGGTCTGTGTAGCGGTCTCGATCGTGATTCCGTTATTTTTTGGGCTCGCGAACATCTCAATGGATTTGCAAACTCAACAGCGCACACAACAAACGTCACGATGAAAGGAGACATGCTCAAATGAAATTCTTTATTGATACTGCATTCGTTGATGAAATCAAAGATTGCTGGGCTACTGGCCTTATTGATGGTGTCACCACTAACCCCACTCTTATAAAAAGAGCAGGACGTGACCCCTTAGACGTCTATAAAGCATTGATCGATCTTGGTATCGGTGACATCTCAATGGAAGTCATGGGTACTGCTGCTGAAATGGAATATGACGGCATGCAGCTTTACACGCTCTTCAAAGAGAGCACCACTGTCAAGCTACCTATGACAGAAGAAGGTCTTCAGGTCTGCCAGCGTCTTTCTGAGCTTGGCATCCGGACTAATGTCACTCTTATCTTTAATGCAGCGCAAGCGCTGTTGGCCGCGAAAGCTGGTGCAACTTACGTATCTCCATTTGTTGGACGTATTGATGACCAAGGATATGCAGGGTTGGAAGTAGTACGTAGCATTGCTGGTCTCTATCAAATGAAAGGCATTGAAACTCAAGTGCTTGCCGCATCTATCCGTACACCTCATCGCGTAGTTCGCTCGTTCTATAACGGAGCAGACGTGGTCACTATGCCCCCTAAGGTTTTCTGGGGTATGTACGACCATATTCTTACTACCGATGGACTAAGAATCTTTGATGAAGATGCTACTAAAATAGTTAGTAGTGTTGGCAGTAGTGACTAATGTCTCGACGTTCTGAATACGATTCTTATATCGACGATACAGATTATGTATCAATAGATGGTAGAGATTGGGATTATCGCGATCGTAACAATCAAGCAATGATTGAAAAGCAAGATCGCGGTGATGATAACCCTCTGGGTTATAACCGGCACTCTTACGCTATGACAGACCCACTGTACGCATTTAGCAAAGGTGCAGTCAACCAAGCAGCTAAATATCACGATATCAGTAACATCGACGAGCAAGAGGAAGTTGATAAAATTATTGCTTACTTGAATACACCACGTCTATCTGAAGAAGCATTTGAAGAGTACAAGGACTCTGTAGACAAGGACACTCCTCCTGTTCCAGAGGTTGAAATTAAGCCTGTAGTCGATCCTGAAGATACTAAACTTTCAGATACGATGCAGGAATCGGTCGATTTTGTAGATAATTTCAATTGGTATGATCCTGATGTCAAACTTGTTGAAGACACAATCCCTTTGACTGCGTATTCAACTGATTTGAGTGCTGGAATTAAAGATGAAATTACCAAAGATTTTCTAGGCAGATATAAATTAAATCTAGTCGCTGGCACGCAAAAGGCCGGTATTCCTACACGTGGTCCTGGTGCGCCGGGTACTCCAGGAGGGTTCCGGGTATGATTTCCGCTGAAGATTACGCAAGAATGTTCACTGCTAAGAAAGCAGCGACTAAAGCAACTAACAATGCGAATGCCAAATTTAAACGTGCAGAAGCAAACGCAACTGGTGCTGATGCAGCAGAAGCGTGGCTAAACGATTACAAGGGCAGCGTTAAAAAGCACTTGGTTGAAGTGGATACATCAAACGCTAGCCCTACCTTGTATACGGAAAATCCGCAGCTTACACTGTCTGACGAAGAAATTCTTGGACTTAAAAGCTATATTGCTCAAAAGGTTGAAGAAGAGCGCAACGACTAAAAAGCTACACAAGCTACGGTTGTTACGCTGTTTTCTATAAACCTTATATGTAATTCCCTGCTACGTATGCTCTCTCCCCTCCTTGGACTCCTTATTAATATCACTGAAGTGTATTAAAAAAGAAGTATATAAGGGATTTAGCGTAGCTAACGTAGCTTTTTCTTGACATCCTTGCTGTGATAAGCAGTCTCGGCGCTACAAAGCTTCTGTAGCTTCGCTGTAAAACTGTAAAACTGTAAAGCTGTAAAGCCGTATACCTTCCGTGCTAACTTGCCGGGACGACCCACTTTTTTATGGCCGTCAAACGAGTGAACTTCAACATGGCTCCTGAATGCCATGCTTTACTCAAAAGTGTATGCGCTCTAAAGGGCATAACAGTAAGTGATTTTTGTTACGAGCTTATCAGGAAAGACTTTAAAGACAGCTGCCGGTGTGATCCTCAAGTCAGAAAAGTTTTATTGGCTGGGGACTATCCCTCTAACAGCGCAGCATATCGCTTGAAGAAAGAGATTATGAGTGAATTCCCTAATGAGTAAACCCGATCTTTTTTAAACACAAAAAGAGTTTAATTCGTATATCCATTTTTACTCGAATTTTGTCTAAATCTCATTATTAATTTAAAATACTCGAAGCCCCATCACAGATACGAGGTGCTTTGTTCCACAAAAAACGTGTAACAGTCAACCTAGACTTAGACACACATAGACGACTAAAGCATGTGTCTTTTGACACTAATACGACAATGAATGACTTAATTGTCACTGCTGTCATCTCATATTTGACCGCTTTAAATTCCGTTCACTCTGAACATATCGATGTCTAGCTGTATTTAAGGTTGCGAATTTTTTAGCCTGTTTGCACTTAGAGCAGAGTTCTTTAGAACTTGTCTGCCGGCTAACGCCGGCTTTTCGTTTCTTTGTCCAATACATGGCTACAACAACATGTCCGCAAACTGCACATCTGCCTGGCTCGGCAACAGTGAAGCCGCCTGGCACGGTATCGGAACCGTTACCGCAGGCACACTTCCAGCGCGAGAAGCTTTTGAAACTGCAGAAGCTCTCTTTGCTGTCGAAAAGCGAGAGCTCTCTTATCCAAAACTCCGTGTTGGAGGACTTGGGTGGGACAACGAACCATCTGGTCACTTCGGAGTTATCCGAACTGACACTCAACAATTGCTCGGTTTCGTATCTAAGCAATACGAGATCGTCCAAAACGATTCGCTCTTACGGATGGCCGAGTTCATCCGAGAAGAGGTTGACATGGACTGCGTCATCGTTTTATCACATGGTGCCAAAATCTGTTTTACCGCCACACTCCGTGGTGCGACGA
>Ga0207993_1000596_pt1 | contig 14166 bp, 10 predicted proteins | sample ETN01SmetaG_2_FD_185791 | JGI IMG/M metagenome (GOLD analysis project Ga0207993, IMG submission 185791) | Marine microbial and viral communities from oxygen minimum zone, Eastern Pacific Ocean - ETNP2014F12-01SV265 (SPAdes) (version 2) | ecosystem: Environmental > Aquatic > Marine > Oceanic ...
GTTTTTTTGCTTTTTTGATCATGAAATCAGATCCGTCTACACCAGAGGAACTTTTGCAATTTGGGTGTTTTCCAATATACCTAACAGCCCATCCATTCCCACAACCAGCGTCAATAATCGAAAATTTTCCTTTTGAATTTACTATAATATCAAACATTTTTGAGACAGGTTCAAAGTGATTCTTTTCCATACCATCATCCTTCCCATTCCTAACCCAATTAGAGAAGGTTTCTATAGGTGTCTTCATATCAGGCTTTCTTTCTTGTTGTAATAACGTAAGTAGTGTAAGTAAAAATAACAATTATAAACTCCCAGTAAATAACATAATATGGCCATTCTCCAATAATAAGAGGATTATTAACATTAGGAGGGTAGGCTAAATACATGTAATTAGAATCAATTTGAAAATTCAATGGCATAACAATCATAAGCACAACATTTAAATATAAAACCACTCTAAGCCATGAAAACTTAGTTATTTCATAATTTAAATAATTATACATGAATATTGGAAGTAAAATAATACCTGCATGGCTAAAATGATATTCAATGTACTCATAATTAGATCCGTCAAAATTATTTATTTGTGGAGTTAAAAAAGCTTGAATTCCACCAATGATTCCCGCATAAAATAAGAATTCAAACAAAACTTTATTCTTTTTAGTAAATAGAATAAAACAAGCAATAAGATTTGAAATTCCACATAAGTGCAAGGGTAAATTCTCTGAAATATTCCAATATCCATTAGCAATATTTCTAGCATGACCAGTAACTGTGGTTATTATTAAAAGAATTGCAATTGATTTAGCTAGAAAAAGTCTCTGTTTATATGACAACTGTCGTCCAATGAATAGGACCAATAAAATATATAGTAATGAAACTATAGTGTTTCTTACCCATTCATTGGAAAGAAAATCAATTACATAGTTTTCTGTGTTCACTCTATCTAAAGTAATTAATAATATTCAATAAAACTATTTCTGAGACAGGATCATAATTTAAGTTTTCAACTAGTTTTAATGTAGATAAAACCATTTCCCCTTTATTATGTTTTACAATAGAAAGATCAGATCCAGACCAAACTTCTCCTGAGCCAATATAATTCCTTTTTAGTATGTTTCCGTCAGGTATTCTGTCAAAAGCAATTGTTTGAACAATATTTTCACCTTTAAAATTCCTTAAACTAATGGTTGGAGCAATATTTTCATAGACACCACTCATATTAACATTAACAGGAAGATTTTCAAAAAATTTATGCTTAGAGTTAATGTGTAGGATACCATCCCATAAACCTTGTGATATATTTTTAATAGGTTTTTGTGGTAAATAATCAATACCATCTGGCACAAATGTTAAATTTGGTCCGATTCTTTTTCTAGTTTTTCCAGGAATTTTTAAAAAAATTGCATTACCACCACTAGCCACAAAAACATTAATATTGTCAATAAGCTTCTTAAAATTATTTTTAATGTTAGTGTTGCCTTTTTCAACTATATTTCCATCTTTAGAACTAAAAAATTCACTATCAGATTGATTAATGATTACTGTTGTGTTTTTATCAGTTTTTTCATTAAAAATCTCATAACTGATATTATATTTTTTTAAAAAATCAGTTAATTTTTTATCTTCTTTGATTAAAGCAACTTTCAGGTTTTTATTCCTTCTATCAACAAAAAAAACATCAAAATTTATTGTTGTTGAATAGTCAACATTTCCATTATTAATTAATGAAACTTTAATTTGATATTCTCCATTATCTAAACTATTTCCTAATTGAATTTTTTCAAGCTCTGTAATTCCGTTTTTTACATCAACTAAAAACTCATTGGTATAGATCATTTTTTCTGTGTTATTTCCTGATATTTTGTCAACACTAAACTTGACTTTATTTGTTTCATTTTCATTTTCATTAATTATAATAGTTGAAAATTCAACATTTTCACCAGAGTAATAATTTCTTTTTCCTGTTCTAATGACAGCAATTTTAGACATGTTACCCTCCTTAGTTTTTTCATAAGCTAAACCCTTAGGATTTCTCCATAAGTCTAATAGTCCAGCACCAATAATCCAATCTCCAGCTGTTAAAGCATGAACACAGTAACCTATAACGTTACTATTTGATCTTATTGCTTCTAACATTCTCTTATTAGCTATACCATGTATTTCTTGCTGTTTTTTGTAAAAATTAGATGCAGATTTGAAAACTTTGATTAAACCTGTTTCCTTTAGCTTTTTCTTAATTTCTCTGTTAAATCTAAGGTGATATAAATATGGGTATGTAATTGGATTACCATCTTTTAAAAATCTCAATTCATTATCTTCCATATCAGGAAGGCTTCCATAACCTATTTCTGAAACATATGAGGGTATGTTTGGAACAACATTCCTTCCAGGTGTTCTAGCCTTAAGACCAAGTTTTTTATTCTCCTCAGGTGTCTTGCCAATCGTTAAAAAACCATCAAATTTGTTATTATTTATGTTTGGTCCAGGATAATTATGAATATCGTTGAATTTAAATGCTTTAGTGCTGTAGGGGAGATATAAATTAGCTCCTTCTGCCCATCCACCAGATTCATCTAGTATTAGTCTTGTTGGATCAAGCTCTCGTGCTTTTAATGACATTGGTTTTAACATGTTTGCAAGCACAGGTCTTCTAATTTCATTAAATAACTCCCATTGTACAATAGAAGGATGGTTCCTGTCCCTAAGAATTGCTTCAGTAATTTCACTTTCAACTCTTTGAGGTAAATATGGTGTTTCAATAGGCATATCCATACATTCAATTGCCATACTTCCAACAGTTAATACACCAATTGAATCTGCCAAGTGTAACCATTCTTTTGGTGGAGGTTTTCTCCAAGGTCTAATCATATTGAATCCTGCCTTTTTTGCTAATAAAATTTCTTTTATCATCATTTCTTTTGAATCAGGATATGAAAGTTTCACTGGATATAATCCTTCAAAAAAAGCAGCTTTTAAATATAATGGCTTATCATTTAGGTAAAATTTATTGTTTTTTACTGTAAATTCTCTGAAACCAAATGTTTCTTTAATATTATCTAGTTCGATAAAAACCGTATCATTATCAGTGATATTAACTTTTTCTAATTTGATGTCAAATTCATACAAAAAAGGATTATCGGGTGACCAAGTTTTATGATTTTTAATTCTATTTTTTACTTTTTTGAGTACATTCAGATTTGAATTTTCAAGTTTTAAAAATTCTTCAAACTTTTGATTTTGGTTAACATTATATTTCAATTTATATAATCCATCTCCTAAACCATTAGTTATTTCATTTACAACCTCTATCTCTCCATTTTTAAAGTTTCCTGTAATAAAGATGTCTTTTATGTGTGTCTGTGCTGTGTATGAGAGAAATACATCCTGCCAAATTCCTCCAGTGTACGAACCTCTCCATTGTGGAGTCTCCATCTGCCCAATTCCATCAATAACTTTGTCTTGAATTGTTATTGGTCCCATAACCTTTACTATTAATACGTTTTCTGTATCAAAATCAATTATATGTTCAATGTTGAAACTAAAAGGACTAAACCCTCCTTCATGAAAACCAACTGAATTATCATTTAAAAAAACTTCAGTTATATAGTTTGAGGCATTAAAATTTAAATGAATTTTACTACCCATTTTATCTTTGTTTACTTTAAAACTTGTTCTGTAGTAAACAACTCCTTCATAATCCTTTTTAAACCTCTCCCATACACTTGGAACAGCAATATTTTCAATTTTTCCTTTTGAAAACCCCTCATTAGTATTATAAGATTCTGATTTACCAATATTGTTATAATCATATATTATTTCCCATTCTCCATTCAAATAGGTAATATCATCTCGGATTTGTGAGTAGTTAATTAGAAATAAAAAAATAAAAATTACTGATGAAATCTTTTTCATTTATTTGATATTTGAGAACCCCTCTGGAACCACAGGATAGGTCATTTCTTTTAAAAGATTCCTTAGTTCTTGTGTTTTTGGGTGAGTTTTGTTAAATATTAAATTATTCCATTCTTTGGGATCGTTGGAATTATTGTATAGTTCTTCTTCACCAGTATTGTACAATATATATCTCCAATCTCTTGTTCTAACTGAATAGTGATGATTAGATGGTATATCAGCATTTTTATCAGATGTATAGACTACACTTAAAGCTCCATCTGGGCCTTCCCATTCATTTAAATTGGGAGTTTTTAAAAATGGTTTTAAACTAAATCCATCTAGTGGTCTTCCTTGATCATTTTTGGTAGTTTCAAAGTCAAGCCCTGCTAAATCCAATAACGTTGGGTAAACATCTATTAATGATACTGGATGATATACTTTGGAATCAGCTTTAGATATTCCAGGAGCTCTAATGAGCATCGGAACTCTTGTGCTTTCTTCCCATAGAGAATTTTTATATACATGTTCTTTTTCACCCATTGTCCATCCATGATCACTTACAATAACAACTACAGTATTGTCTTTTAATTTGGAATTGTCTACAGCATTAAGAACCTGTCCTATATTTTCATCTACTGCTGTTACACATGCCAAGTATGCTTGTGTGAATCTTTTTAAACCTTCCTTGTCATCTGCGTATGATGCAACCAAGTTTTTATACATTTGAATTGATCGAACTCTTCTTCCAGGTGTTTCAAATTGACTGACAGTATGCAAATAAGTATCATCTTTGTCATTCTCTAAAATATTTGCAAGTTCAATATCCTCTAGAGGATACATATCAAAGTATTTTTGGGGTACGATTAAGGGTGTATGAGGTCTTAAAAAACCAACAGCTAGAAAAAAAGGTTTTTCACTATCAGAGTTTGCTAATTCTAATAATCTGTTTTCCGCCCATTGGGCATTAATTTCATCAGGCGTTAGATCTCTATTGTTTTCATCTATGTATTTAAATGTTTTGCCCTTTCTTGATGGACCATATGCCCATCTAACTTCCTCACCATTAACTTTAATGCCATCTAAATTTTTAAGAGGACCGTAAGACCCATCAATAGCACCTCCTGCCATATTGAAACCATCAAGATCTTTTACTGTTCTGTATGGTTTAGGAACATCTGGATGAGCTATACCTTTTTTACCTCTTTTCCATTCACCTTGGTATGCAATTGGACTGTAATCGGCTTGATGTTCAAATTCAGTCCACAATTCATTTTTATTATGATGTAATATCTTACCACTTCCAATAACATCATAATTATTTTCTTTAAATTTTTCCATTATGGTTTTTGTGTTTGACAACACATTGTTTTGTAACCATGATCTTTGCCAAAAGTTAGAGGAGTTATGAGGATACACTCCAAGTAACATGCTAGATCTGGACGGACCACACATTGGATCGTTTGAATAAGCATTCTTAAATGATACAGCTGATTTAGCAAAATTTTTGATATTTGGGGTAATGACTTGTGGATGTCCATTAAGGTCTTCATTATAATCATTTAAATCATCAATCATGATTAAAAGAATATTTGGTGATTTTTTTTCATGATTAATACAACTATTTAATAAAAAAAATGAAAGGAATAAAAGTGGTAGGTGTTTTATCATAATATTTATTTTTATATTTATTATTCTCATATAAATATCATTATTACTAATCTATGAAAAAGAAAATTTTTTTACTAATTATATCGTTTTTTGTTATTGCATGTTCATCTGATTCGGGAGGTGATGGTGGAGGCTCTGATAACGGAGGTGGAAACAATAACGGTGGGGGCAACAATAACGGTGGAGGAAATAATTCAGGAACCACTGACACTACAGACCCAAATGATTTTGATTCGACAACATCTCCTGGTGATACAACTTACTATATAAGTTATAATTCTGGAAATGATAACAATGATGGTAAAAGTGAAGATAAGCCCTTTAAAAATTTAGGAAAAATTAATAGCATAACCTTTAACCCTGGTGATAAAATTAAATTTAAATCAGGTGAAACATGGAAAGGTTATTTTAAGCTTAGAGGATCTGGTTCTGAAAACAAACCAATTGTCATTGAAAACTATGCTAGTGGTAACAAACCTGTTATTGATGGTGATGGATATCAAGCAGCTGTGTTCATTGAAAATAGAGAATATGTTACTATTTCGGGCTTAGAATTAACAAATCAAGCATCTCACAAAAATAGTAATGGATCAGTTAAACTTATGAACCAATCAAGTAGATCAGGATTAAATGAAAGATATGGACTACTAGTTTTAAGAAGTGGATCTAATAACGTTAAAAATATAAGCTTAAGTGACTTAAAAATAAATAATATATATCCTTCACCAACAGATTCTGATAATAATCATCAAGGTTATGGTATTAGATTTGAATCAGAAAATGACGACAATGTATTAAATTATTATGATGGTATTACTGCTGAAAACCTAGATATTTCAAACACTGGACACTATGGTTTACATATAGTAAATAGAATGACCGGTGCCCAAGCAGATTATTATCACAGAAATATTTCAATTAAAAACTCAAAGTTTACTGACACTGGTGGTTCTGGAATTGTTTTGGCTAGATGCAAAGATGTTGTTGTTGAAAATTCTGAATTTAAAGGGTCAGGTTCAGGAAAAGATAGCAGAATGTGGAATAGAGGAAGCAGCTTGTGGACATACACTTGTAATGATACTGTAATTCAAAATAATTTATTTGAAGATGTTTATGGACCTCAAGATTCTTATGGAGCACACATAGATTGGGGATGTGAAAGAGTTGTTATTCAGTATAATTTGAGTAAAAATAATTATGGTGGTTTTGCAGAGATTTTAGGTGAAAACATAATGTGTGGATACAGGTATAATATTAGTATTGGTGATGGAGGTAGAACAAATTCTAATACGGGTAGAACCTTTTGGATCTCTGACTATGCTGGAAGCAATACTAGAAGAATTGGATCTGAAGATAATTTCATATACAACAATACAGTTTTTATCCCCAGCCAAAATCCAGCTAATAATAATGCTCCATTCGATCATTTAGAGATATTTATTAGACCAAATACTAAGAATACATACATTTATAACAACTTAATATATATAAGCGATAAAGCAAAATTGAAAATTGACACGAGGAATGATGGAACAGTAAATGATTGGAAAAACAATCTATTCTTTGGTAATTTAGTTATTGATGGAGGATCTGATTATGAGCATAATGGTACTGAAATTTTTACAAATCCACTTCTAGCTAATCCAGGTGGTTCAACTGCTAATGATTACAAATTACAGTCCTCTAGTCCTGCAATTGGATCAGGTTATGTTATTAATGGTAGTGACGATGTCAAAAACTATATTCAGAATAACGGGGGAAGAGATTACTTTGGAAATTCTGTAAGTTCTAATTCAAAACCTAATATTGGTGCATATAATGGAAATTAGATGAAAAAAATATTTGTACTTATATTATTTGTTTTTATTTCATGTGATGGGGTACAATATGGAGAGAGTAATAATCTTGGCAAGACGTATTATTTTAACTCAAAATCTGCTGATAATTCAAATTTAGGGACAAAAGAAAAACCTTTCAAAAGTCTTGATTATTTAGAGGAGATTGAACTATATAACGGAGATAAGATATTGCTTTCAAACGGTTCTACTTTTTTAAATACAATTGAATTATTAAACGTAAATGGCATTGAAATCTCAAACTATCAAGCTGATAGTATTGTTAAGCTTCCAACAATCAACTCCAGAGGTAAAATAGCATCTATTTTAATTGAAAATTCATCGAATATAAAGATTAATAATATTGAAATTACAGCTGATGGTGGTGGTCCTAATGAATTTTTACATAAAAAACTAAAATCTGATTTAAGATCTGGAATTTTATACTTAGTAACTGATAAAAAAGAACATAATAATTTAGAAATAACTAACGTTTCAATAAAAGATGTTTTTTACGAAAATCAAGGTTTTATTAGAGATAAAAAAGAGGTTAAAACCCCTAATGGAACACAAAGTTATGGTTGGGGTATTAGAATTCTGAATCTATCTGAAAATGGAAATCTTGAAAATATTACTATTCAAGATTCTGAATTTATAAATATTTCACATACTGCTATTAGACTTATTGGTAAAAGGAACAATCAATTTAAAAACATAAATATTTTAAATAATAAAGTATTTAAGACTGGTGGTCCAGGGATGGTTTTTAATAGCACTACAAATCTATTAGCTAAAAATAATGATATTAATTATACAGGATCTAATGATGACCCCCGAAAGTGGGGAAGAGGAAGTGGTTTATGGACATGGGGAAGTTCCTATGCTTTAATCACAAACAATAGTTTTCAAAATGCTAATGGACCAGCCGACTCAGCAGGATGTCATATTGACTTTAATTGTAACGATATCATAGTTGAAAATAATTTAAGTAGAAATAATGCTGGTGGTTTTATTGAAATTTTAGGAACCAACTTTAATTGCTCATACAGAAACAACGTAAGTATAAATGATGGACACAGGATTAAAGGAAAGGAAAATGCATTTCAAGAGGGTAAAACTTTTTGGTTAAGTGGATATTCAGGAAAAGGAAATGAGAGAAAAGGTCCATACAATTCATATGTTTATGGTAATTATGTTTATGTTGGAAAAGAAATAATACCAAAGATTGCTGTAGATAAAAAAGCAAAAGGTGTTTTTGTAGCAAATAATATATTTTATTTTGAAAATGATCCAGTTATGGTACTAGGAGATCAATATAAACCAGATCCTGGTGGAAAATTAGAAATTGAAAATGTATTTTTTGAAAATAATCTGTTTTTAAAAAATCATTGGCCAAAAAATGTATTAATTCAACCTACTAATAACATTTATACAAATAGTTATTTTCAGGTATTTCTTGATGATGCAGGATTATTAGACGATAATGGATTTAGTGTAAATCATACTTATAATTACCCTTATCCAAAGTTTTTCAGCAATATTAAAATTGATTATATAAATGGAGATTCAAATGGTCTCTGGAAAGGTTTTTAAAAAATGAAAATATCTAAAATAATTCCTTACGTATTAAATGAGGATCTTGAGAAAGAGTTCTTCTTTTCGCAATGGGAATATAGTAATCGAAAAATTTGTATTGTAAAGATCATCTGTGATGATGGAATAGTTGGATGGGGTGAAGCTTATGGACCAGCTCCAGTCGTTAAAGAAAGTATTAATTATATCAAACAAAATATAATTGGTATGAATCCACTTGAGTCTGATGTTATTTGGTCAACATTATTTAGAAGAGTTCACGATTATGGTAGGTCAGGTGTTTTTGTTTCTGCAATAAGTGCTATAGACATTGCTTTGTGGGATATTAAAGGAAAATATCATAAACAACCTGTATCTACTTTATTAGGTGGTTCGTATAGAGAAAAAATAAGGCCATATGCAACTGGACTTTATTTTTCTGATTCAAAGACATTAACTGATGATTTATGTAATGAAGCCTTGGAATATCTAAATGAAGGCTTTAAGTCAATTAAAATGAAGGTTGGTTTAAATTTAAAGGATGATATTGCTAATGTTAAAGCAGTTAGAAATGCTATTGGTCCGGATATTGAATTAATGATAGACTCAAACCACGCATACTCATATGATGAGGCTTTAAAATTATCCAAGAAATTAGAAGATCAAGATATTAAATGGTTTGAAGAACCATTGTCGCCTGAGTTTTACGATCAATACTCAGATTTTAAATCAAAATCCTTAATCCCAGTTGCAGCAGGTGAGTGTGAGTATCTCAGATACGGTTTTCAAAAACTTTTAGACAAAAATTGTGTTGATTTTTTACAGATGGATATATGTTCATGCGGAGGTTTAACCGAGGCCAAAAGGATATCAGCATTATCCTCAACAAAAGGAGTAAAAGTTATTCCTCACACTTGGGGTTCAGGCATTGCCTTTTATACAGCAGTTAATTTTATTTCAAATCTTGAACCAATGCCAGGTAGATTATATATGGAGGATGCATATATTGAATATGATAGAACAGAAAATAAAATTCGAGAGAATATTATAAAAGATAATATTATAATGAAGGATGGCTATATTTCTGTTAATGATAAACCTGGTCTGGGTGTTGATGTTGAAGAAACTTATTTAAATGAAATAAAGATTTAGTTATGGATTTTGGTAACCTTAAAATGTATATTAATGGAGAGTTAACCTCCTCACATAACACTATGACTAAGGATATTATTAGCCCATTAAATGATGAAAAAATAGCAACACTTGCCTGGGGATCAACCAATGACTCTATTAGGGCTCTAGAATCGGCAAAAGAGGGATTTAAAGTTTGGTCAAATACCCCTATTAAAAAAAGGAAAGAGTGGATGCTTCTTTTTAGAGAAAAAATATTGGAAAATGAAGAAATATTAAGAAAGTCTGTCTCTTATGAAATGGGAAAACCATACTCAGCCACAGCTGAAGATATTGAATCAATAACAAACAGCTTAAAATATTATTCTGATATTATTGAAGATTATCAATCAGACAAAGAAATTATAGATAATGAAAACACTCATAAACACTATTTGATTTCAAAACCTATTGGTGTGGTGGTAGCATATTTAGCTTGGAATTTTCCATTGTTAAATGCTGGTTTTAAATTAGGTCCTGCTCTTGCTTCTGGTTGTAGTATTATTCTAAAACCCTCTGAATTATCACCATTATCCTTATATATTATTGGTCAAATTCTTGATGAAATTGATTTTCCAAAGGGTGTGGTAAATATTATTTGTGGAGAACCCAATGAGGTAGCAACAACATTGTCAAAAAGTACCATTCCAAATTTAATTACGATGATTGGTTCAACTGAAACTGCAAAAAAAGTAATATCCGATTCATCTACATCAATTAAAAAATATAGTATGGAGCTTGGTGGAAATGCACCTTTCATTGTATTTGATGATGCTGATATTGATCTTGCAGCCGATATAGGTGCTGCTATTAAATTTGGAAATTGTGGACAAATATGTGTTGCTGCTAATAGATTTTATATTCATCAAAATATTTTTGATTCATTTCTAAATAAACTAATCTCAAAAGCCAAAAATCTTAAGATTGGTTATAACAAAGAACTTGACTATGACATTGGACCATTAATTACAAATAAATCTAAAGACAGAGTATTAGGATTAATTAAAAACACTGTAGAAAGTGGTGGTTGTCTCGAATATGGAGGTAAAACACCCGAAAACTTAGACAAAGGAAATTGGATATATCCAACAATTATCTCTGGTGTAAATGATAAAATGAAGATTTTTCATGAGGAGATTTTTGGTCCTGTAGCAACATTAATACCATTTAAATCTGATGATGATGTTCTATTATCTGCAAACAATACAAAATATGGACTCGCATCATATATATTTACTAATGATAAAAGTAGAATTAATCGTTTTATTGATGAACTTGACTTTGGGGAGATCCACGTAAATGGGATTAAGTATGATATTTATCTTCCACATGGTGGAATTAAGGAGAGTGGTGTGGGTCATGATTGCTCAGAACTAGCATTGGAGGATTACCTCATTAAAAAAAGAATAACTATTACAAAACAATAACTATGGAACTATTTTTACCTTTTTTACTATTAATTTTTGCAAGTTTTTTTCAAGGAACGTTCGGTTTAGGAATGAAATATATGAATCCAATGTCATGGGAATCATGGTGGGTGATTCACGTTTTAGTCGCTATGATTTTATTCCCAATGATTTGGGCATATATTGTAATTCCAGATTTGTTTGACATTATAGCTAGTTCTCCAAAAGATGCTATTTATTCTGCAATGCTATATGGTTTTTTGTGGGGAATTGGAGGTATAATGTTTGGTGTTAGTGTTCCTTACATTGGCTTATCTCTCACAATGGGAATTGTCATGGGTCTTGCAGGATCTGCTGGTAGCTTAATTCCACTCTTTCAGATTGAGAATGCTACTTCTCAACCATCATTTCCTTACATAATAGGAGGTTTAATAATATCACTAATTGGAGTTGCCATTACAGCAAAAGCAGGAATTGATAGAGACAAATTAATTAATTCCTCAAGTAAATCTAAAAATATATTAAAAGGATTGTTGATTGCTGTAACATGTGGATTGCTATCATCCTTATTGAATGTTGGTTTTGCAAATGCTGCTCCAATTGCAGAAAAAGCTCAAGAATTTGGAGTTATTACTAGAAATTCAAGTCTTGCTGCATGGGTCGTTGTTTTATGGGGTGCTTTTATTATGAATTTCTCATACGCTGTTCTACTTTTATTTAAAAATAATTCATGGAGTACTTTTAGTTTGAAAAATTCACTGAATGCCTATAAATGGTCATTAATTGCAGGTTTTTGTTGGTTTGCTGCCTTAGGTGTTTACGGTCAAGGAGCTGCTTTACTAGGTGAAATTGGTCCAGTTATCGGTTGGCCGATATTATTAGGTTTATCTTTAATTATCAGTAATTATTGGGCATACAATGCTGGTGAATGGGATAATGCACAAAAACCTTTTAATAAATTATTGATTGGTTTATTCGTATTAATCATTTCTGCAGTTGTTTTAGGCTTAGGTAATTCTGTATAATATGGATAAAATTGTTGGATATGGTGAATTAATGCTTAGGTTGACACCCGAAAATGATGATTTTCTTTCAACTTTTAGTGAAAAATTACTTAGTACTTATGGTGGTTCTGAAGCCAACTCATTGTCTTTTTTAGGAAGACGGGGGTACAATTGTGAATTTTTATCATCATTTCCAGATAATGAACTAGGTAATAAAGCAACATTGTTCTTAAACTCACACGGAGTAAAGGTCAACGCTAATATTGATCATAATAGACTTGGAAAATACCTCGCAATCCCCGGAACAAAAAATAAACCATCTAAAATTATTTACGATAGAAAAAACAGTAGTTTTTCTAAATTTAAATTAAATGATAAACTCATAAATAAAACTCTTAAGGATTGTTCTTATATGATTATTTCAGGGATAACACCACCACTATCAAATGTTTGCTACGATAATATTTTTAAACTAATAGAGAATGCCAAGAATAACGACATAAAGATTGTTTATGATATTAATTACAGAAAAGATCTTTGGTCCAGGAATGAAAGTAAAAATTTTAACCTGAAAATATTAAAATATATAGATATTCTTTTTACTAATTCAAATACATTTAATCATGTTTTTGATTTAAAATCAAAATTAAAATTAAATGGTTTTTATAATGAATCTGAGGAAACTTTAAAAAATATATTAAGTGTGAATAATATACCAACTATATGTATGACAGTTAGAAATAAAGATCAAATCGGAGGATTAATATTTCAAAAAAGTAAAATATATAAAAGTAATATATACAATTTTGAACATGTTGATAGAGTAGGTGCAGGAGATTCATTTACAGGAGCTACCTTATATGGATTTTTAAAAAGCTGGCCGATGGAAAAAGTAGTTTCTTTTGCAACAGCTTCATTTGCAATATCACATACAAAATTTGGGGATGTAAACTGCTTTGACGATAAAGAAATAGAAGCTTTTAGAATAAATAATTCAATTAAATATGCTTAAGGAAAATAAAATTATTTCAGTCCTAACAATTGAGAATTCCACCTTAGCTGTTGATCTTGCTAAATGTCTTTTTGATTCAGGAATCAGAAATTTAGAAATTACTTTAAGAACCAAAGAAGCTAAAAAGGCAACTGAACTCATAATTAATACCAACCTTGATTTTAATATTGGAATTGGAACTGTTTTAACTTTAGATGATTTAAAATTTGCCAAGGACATTGGTGCTGACTTTGCTCTTTCTCCATGTACTGATATTGAATTAATTAAAGAATCATTTAAGATTGATTTTAAGTTTATTCCAGGCGTATCTACGTCATCAGATATTAATACTGCAATAAAATTAGGTTGTAAGGTTTTAAAGTTATTTCCAACCATTCAACTGGGAGGGTTGAGTTACTTTAAATCAATTTATTCTCCTTATAAATCTTCAGAATTAAATTTTATAGCTCTTGGCGGAATCAATGATAAGAATGCCAAGGATTTTATAAATAATGAACATTTTATTGGAGTTGGAGCAAGTTGGATTGCATCAAAAAAACTAATAAAGAACAAAGATTGGAAGGAAATTTCTAGAAGAGCTAAGTTGATTCTCGAATTATAAG
>Ga0207993_1000600_pt1 | contig 14124 bp, 14 predicted proteins | sample ETN01SmetaG_2_FD_185791 | JGI IMG/M metagenome (GOLD analysis project Ga0207993, IMG submission 185791) | Marine microbial and viral communities from oxygen minimum zone, Eastern Pacific Ocean - ETNP2014F12-01SV265 (SPAdes) (version 2) | ecosystem: Environmental > Aquatic > Marine > Oceanic ...
TTCAATTGATTTATTTATGTATCGCGACTTCGGAACTATATTCGTATTCATCTTCATAGGTATTGTCCTAATTTATTTGCCATTACTTATTCAAAAGCTTTTAGCGCCAAATAATCCTAATCCTGATAAGTTAGCTACTTACGAATGCGGAGAAGAATCCGAAGGTTCTGCTTGGGTTCAATTCAACATCCGATTTTACGTCGTAGCCTTGATTTTTTTAATCTTTGATGTTGAGGTGGTCTTTCTTTTTCCATGGGCAGTTGTATTTAACGACCTAGGACTGTTGGCCTTTGTTGAGATGGGGATTTTTCTACTAATCCTAATTGTAGGACTTGCCTATGTTTGGGTAAGGTCAGATCTTGATTGGGTTAAGTACAATGTAAAGTATGGTCGTGGGCGTTATTCTACTTTAATTAACAAAACAAATTCACCAGGAAAATAATATAATGGGTCTGTTAGAAAATAAATTTCAAGATAACGTAGTTGTCGCATCTTTAGATAAAATACTTGGTTGGGCTAGATCTACATCACCGTGGTATTTTCAATTTGGCTTAGCCTGCTGTGCCATAGAAATGATGGCTTCTGCAGCGAGTCGACATGACTTAGAAAGAATAGGTATGATGCCTCGATCATCACCAAGGCAAGCTGATGTAATGATAGTTGCGGGAACAGTTACTATGAAAATGGCACTCCGTGTAAAAAAACTATATGAACAAATGGCAGATCCTAAATACGTAATATCAATGGGAAGCTGCGCTACCAGTGGTGGTCCATATTGGCAGCATGGATACCATGTGCTCAAAGGGGTTGATTTGGTAGTTCCGGTTGATGTCTATGTCCCGGGTTGCCCTCCAAGGCCAGAGGCTCTCATAGAAGGCTTATTAAAGCTTCAAGAAAAAATTCAGACCGAGCGTCCCCTTACTAGAAAACTTGCATGACATTCAATGAAGTCAAAGAAGCTCTTTCAGATCAATTTCCAGGATCTGTTATTCAAAATGATGATCTTCCAGAAGGGCAAATAGAAATTAATTCAGAAAATTGGCTTGAAGTTGCTACGTTCATGAAAACCGATCCAAAACTCTCTTTCGATCAGTTAGAGTGTATTACCGGTGTTGATACAGGGGATGATGGGCCATTGCAAAGCCATTACAATTTTCATTCTATGGAACACAGACATAAAGTCGAGATTGTAATTAATCATGATCGAAAAGAACCTAAGGTTGCATCCATTGAGCAGGTCTGGAGAATAGGTGATTGGTTTGAGCGAGAAACTTTTGACATGTTCGGTATAGTCTATGAAGGGCATCGCGACCTTAGAAGAATTTTATGCCCAGATGATTGGGAGGGGTGGCCACTCAGGAAAGATTATGAAACACAAGAATCATTCCATGGTATTTTAGTACCAAAAATCAAGGAAGAAGAAGGTTGGGAGTAGTTCAGGGCGACCAAATGGTCCTCAACATTGGACCTCAGCATCCAAGTACGCATGGCGTTTTACGTCTTGAGGTTATGACGGATGGAGAAATTGTTTCAAAGATTACTCCACACTTAGGTTATTTGCATCGTTGTTTTGAAAAGCATGCAGAAAATGTTACCTATGAGCAAGTTATTCCATTTACCGACCGTTGTGATTATCTAGCATCGATGAACAGTAATTTTGGCTATGTTGTGGCCATGGAAGACCTTATGGAGATTGAAGTATCTGAAAGGGTTCAGTATATTAGAGTAATTATGGCTGAATTAAATAGGATAGCAAGCCATCTTCTAGCTTTGGGCGTTTATGGTTTAGACATTGGTGCTTTCACCCCATTTCTTTATATGTTAAGAGACCGTGAAAGAATTTTGGATATGTTTGAATATACATGCGGCGCTCGTTTGCTTTACAATTATATGTGGATAGGTGGAGTCTCGCATGACCTTCCGAAAGATTTTGAAAAAATTTGCTTTGAATTCTTGGATTACTTTGAACCGCAAATCGAAGAATACAATAATTTGTTAACCTACAATAAAATTTTTATTGAACGCACTGCTGATGTTGGAGTCATTCCTGCAGACATTGCAATTAGCTATGGAGTCTCGGGTCCAAACCTGAGAGGTTCTGGAGTTAATTGGGATGTGCGAAAAGATGAGCCATACTCAATTTACGATCGTTTTGAGTTTGATATCCCCACCGGTACTGGAGAGTTTGGTACTCTTGGAGATTGTTTTGATCGATATTGGGTTAGAATGCTTGAAATTTCTCAAAGCGCTAAAATCATCCGCCAAGCCTTAAAGGATTTACCAGGCGGTGATGTTTTTGAGACAATGCCAAAAAAGATAAGGCCGCCCAAGGGTTCAATTTATAGAAGAACAGAAAGCCCTAGAGGAGATTTAGGATATTATATTATGAGTGATGGAACTCCTTCTCCAAGTCGTGTTAAAATGCGCTCACCGGCATTCACAGCCCTTTCTTGCTTGGATGAGGTTTCAAGCGGTTGGATGATATCTGATGTTCTGGCAATCTTAGGTAGTTTAGACATTGTCCTTGGAGAGATAGATCGATGACCGTTGATTTTTTGATCGATCTATTTTCTAAGTTCATCGATGTTCCTGTGGTAGCGTTTTTATTAGCTGTTACTATAGCGGGAATCCCACTTTTTGTGCTCATGGCTCTCAATGCAACTGTTGCGGTATACGTTGAACGAAAAGTTTCAGCCTTCATGATGGATCGTATCGGTCCAATGGGCCAAGGCCCAGGTCTGCACGCTGGTAAATGGGGTGTCCTACAAACGATTGCTGATGCATTGAAATTGCTTATCAAAGAGGATACAGTTCCCGCCTCGGCTGATAAATTACTTTTCAAAATGGCACCATTTATTATTTTCATTGGAGCTTTCTTGGGTATTGCTGCATTGCCGTTTAGTTCTGTCATTCAAGTCGTTGATTTCAATGTGGGAGTATTCTACATAATTGCCGTTGCATCTGTTGGTGTTATTGGAATTGTAATGGCAGGCTGGGCATCAAATAACAAATGGTCGCTTTATGGAGCAATGCGATCTGCTGCTCAAATTATTAGTTATGAAATACCCGCTGGTCTTTCAATAATTGTACCAATTATGATGGCCGGTACTATGAACCTGCAATCCTTGATTGAATTTCAAACTGGTTCGGTATGGGGAATTCTACCCAATTGGATCATCTTCAATAACCCGTTTAGTTTTTTAGCATTCTTTATATTCTTTATTAGCGCTGTAGCCGAAACCAATAGAACCCCCTTTGATATTCCTGAAGCTGAATCAGAGTTAGTTGCGGGTTGGATGACTGAATATTCAGGGTTCAGATGGGCCGTTTTCTTTTTAAGTGAATATGCAAACATGTTTGTGGTCAGTGGTTTAGCAGCCACAGCATTTCTTGGAGGGTGGCAGAGCCCAATACCGGGACTATTTAACTCTCCCCTGTGGGGCTTGTTTTGGTTCTTGGGAAAAATTATTTTTCTCATATTTGTGATGATGTGGTTTCGTTGGACGTTTCCCAGGCTTCGGGTCGATCAGCTAATGCACGTTTGTTGGAAAGTTTTTATCCCCATTGCTATGTTAAATATTTTTGGAGTAGGAATTTGGAAGTTAATTATTGGATGATATATGTCTAGATATTTTACAAATATATACGATACAGTAAATACCCTTTGGACAGGAATGCGAATAACATTTCGCCATATGATGAATATTCGTAGGGATAACGTAACCCTGCAATACCCTGAAGAAAGATGGCCTAGGCCAGAAAGAAACATTGGGTTTAACCATGGAGACTACAATGTTATCCGTTCAAGATTGCACGTTGACATAGATGATTGTATTGGATGCTATAGATGTGAAAGAGCATGCCCTGTTGATTGCATTAAAATAGATACAATCAAATCAGATCGCGGAGAGGATATTCCCTCTGTAAGTCATACTGGTGTAACATCAAATGGAACTAAAAAAGGTTTTGTTGTTAGTCGCTTCACAATAGATATGTCCGAATGTTGTTATTGTAATCTTTGTACATATCCATGCCCAGAAGAGTGTATCTTCATGGTTGGTGGTCCAAACAGCTCCAAACACCCAATCGATTACGAATTCTCTGAAGTCGATAGAAAAGACTTAATATACGAGTTTGCAAAAAAACTTACCCCGAAGCAAAGAGAGGGCTTAACAAAAACAGATGAAAAGGCAGAAGCGTAGTGGCTGATTTTGCCTTCTGGTTAATAGCAGCTCTGACACTGGGTTCAGCCTTAATGGTTGTCTCCAGCAAAAGCCTTTTGTATTCCGCCTATTCTTTGCTCTTTACCTTTATAGGAGTAACGGGTCTCTATGTCTTCCTGTGGGCTGACTTTCTTGCCGTGGTTCAGGTTGTAGTTTATGTTGGAGGAATTCTAGTTTTGATCATTTTTGGTATTATGTTGACCAATAAGATTTCTTCAGTGAACATTAGTCATGCCTCTGTCCAAAAAGGCGTAGGGGCTGTAGTTGTACTTGGATTTGTTGGTGCTTTGAGTTTTATGGTTTATTCTACTCCCTGGATTCAACTTCCCAATACTGAGCCAGCAGAAACTACTAAACTTATAGGCAATCTTCTAATGATGGATTATTTGTTACCATTTGAAGCAGCCTCCTTTCTTTTGCTCGGAGCACTGATTGGAGCGACAACCCTTTCAAGGAAAGACGATTAATGGAGACCCTCAGCAATTATCTTTTAATTAGTTCTATACTTTTCTCACTTGGCTTGTTTGGTGTTGTCACGCGTAGAAATGGAGTTGCTGTCTTAATGGGAGTTGAGCTCATTCTTAACGCCGCAAACCTTAATTTTTTGGCATTTGCCAGGTTTGGCGGAATGAATATGTCCGGTCAGGTTTATGCACTTTTTGTCATCGTTCTAGCAGCTGCAGAGGCCGCGGTTGCCCTCGCAATTATTATAAATATATTTAATAACTTCAACACGATCAATATTGATGATGTTAGTGAGCTTAAACAATGATTACAGGTAATTTTATCACTGACGCCTCTCTCTTGATTCTATTTTTGCCTCTTCTAGCGTTTCTAATCAACATTTTCTTTGGTAAGCGACTCCCAAGACAAGGAGACTGGGTATCGGTTGGCGCTATACTCATCACTTTAGTTTTATCGCTTTCTCTTTTCATTGGAATGCTTTCAGGGTGGAATTATAAATTTTCTCACGAGGTGTATTTTTCATGGATCGATCTAGGAGCGTTTAAGATCGATCTTGGTTTTTGGGTAGATAATATTACTATTGTAATGCTTTTAGTGGTTTCTCTGATCTCGAGCATGACCCATATCTTTTCTCTAGAATATATGAAAGGGGATATTCGTTACAATAGATATTATGCCTACCTGGGTCTCTTTACGTTCTCAATGAATGGAATTGTTTTAGCTAACAATCTAATGTCTTTGTACATTTTTTGGGAACTAGTTGGGGTTAGTTCTTATCTTCTTATCGGGCACTGGTTCGAAAAACATTCTGCTGCTGACGCAAGCAAAAAAGCCTTTTTAACTAATCGAGTTGGTGATATAGGTTTTTTCATTGGCATTATGATAATTTTTACTGCCATAGGTTCGTTTAATTTTCAGCAGCTTTTTGATGGGGTATCTAACGAATTGATATCGGGATCACTTTTGACCTTGGCTGGCTTAGGACTTTTTATGGGTGCTGTTGGAAAATCATCTCAGTTTCCACTCCACATTTGGCTTCCCGATGCCATGGAAGGACCAACGCCTGTATCCGCATTGATGCATGCCGCAACAATGGTAGCTGCAGGGGTCTATCTAACGGTCCGTTTATTTCCGCTCTTTACAGTTGAAGCCTTAACCATCATTGCTTACGTTGGTGGTTTTACGGCAATATTTGCTGCAACCATAGCCATAACCCAAAACGACATCAAAAAAGTATTAGCATACTCAACAGTCAGTCAGCTTGGATACATGATTTTAGCAGTAGGTGTAGGTAATTACGTTGCAGGATTTTTTCATTTATTAACCCATGCAATGTTTAAAGCTTGTTTATTTTATGGATCTGGTTCAGTGATTCACGCTATGCATCATTCTTTACATGAAATGCACGACCATGATACCGATCCACAAGACATGAGAAATATGGGTGGGTTTAAAACTAAAATGCCCATTACCAGTTCGACAATGACAATAGCTACACTAGCCATTGCAGGAGTCCCCCTTTTTTCTGGTTTCTTATCAAAGGACGCTATTTTAGCTGGAACTTTATCCTACGTTCAGCATCACCCTGAACATTGGATCTTAGCTCTCTTTGGATTTGGTGCTGCGGCAATAACTGCGTTCTACATGTTCCGATTAATTTTTATGACTTTTTATGGAGAGCCAAGAATGCCAAAAGTGTTTGATGGAATCCATGAATCACCTAAAGTGATGACATACCCCCTTGTGACTTTAGCCAGCTTAAGTTTTTTCATATTTTATACGCTCCCTTATTTTAACCCGTTTAAGGACTATGGATGGTTCACTAAGTTAATTAAAGCAAGCAACTCCGCTGTTCCCGGAAACCCTACTGCTAAAGAAATCCATGATGGAGTGCATCATGCTCATGATGCAGCTATGATGCTTTCGCTTTTAGTTGCGGCACTCGGGATTGGATTATCTTTTTTAATGTACTACAAGAAAAGCTTGTCAGCTGAGACTTGGGCAAGGCGCACTGGTTTTTTATACAACCTATCTCTAAATAAATATTATTTTGATGAGAATTATAATAGATTTCTCTATCAGCCCTTTTTAAGGCTCTCTAGAGCGGTTGCATATATTGACTGGGATCTTTACGATAAATATTTTATTAATGGTTTTGGATATGTAGCTAAAATTCTTTCCAAGATTACTGGAAGGCTAGACTTTGAGGGTCTTGATCAGACCTTGGTTGATGGTATCGGTCGATCTGCTCATGGTGCTGGAAAAAATCTAAAAACCATGCAAACTGGCAAACTGCAAAACTATATGCTGTTTGCATTGATTGGTGTAATTATTATTTTGGTTATTCAAGTAACCTAATCATTATTTAGCAAGGAAGAGATATGGATCATTTACTGAGTTGGATCATTTGGCTGCCTGTCATCGGCATGGGTGTCATAGCGTTAATCCCTAGAGATAAATCAGTCTTGATTAAACAAATTGCTGCTGTCGTTTCAGGCCTTCAGCTTTTACTCGCCATTTATCTATGGTATATATTTGATGCCAGTAACGGAAATTTGCAATTCATGGAGCGCGTAGAATGGATACCCTCTTTTAATATTACCTACATTTTAGGGGTGGATGGCCTCAGTCTTCCAATGGTATTCCTCATGGCTTTAATTGGGTTCATCGGAATATTTGTCAGTTGGAATGTCACCAATGCTGTTAAGGGTTATTTTTCTTTATTCCTTTTATTAAATACTGGAGTGATGGGTGTTTTTCTTGCGCTAGACTTTTTCTTATTCTACATCTTTTGGGAAGTAATGCTTTTGCCGATGTATTTCCTAATAGGTATGTGGGGAGGACCTCAGCGTGAGTATGCGGCAATTAAATTCTTTATTTATACCTTAGCTGGATCGGTCTTAATGCTCATTGCTATCCTTGCGCTTTATTTTACCTGTGGAAATACATTCGACATGCTCCTTCTAATGGAAAGAGCGCCGGTTGCCTTGAATGGAATGTTGTGGTGGGGAATGAGCGCAATTAAGGTTATTTGGGTGTTATTGTTTATAGGATTTGCAATTAAAGTCCCCGTGTTTCCTTTTCATACATGGCTGCCTCTTGCTCATGTTGAAGCACCAACAGCTATTTCTGTCATCTTAGCAGGAGTCCTTTTGAAATTGGGCGTTTATGGAATGCTAAGGATCAATTATACGATGTTGCCAGACGGTGTTTTTTGGTTTGCAGGCGCCCTTGCTGTCCTGGGTTTAATTAATGTTATTTGGGGAGCAATGTGTGCCTTAGCTCAAAAAGATCTCAAGAAGCTTGTTGCTTATTCTTCAGTCAATCACATGGGCTATACCCTATTAGGGATGGCTGCTGTTATAGCTGCCGCAGAAATGAATGGGGCTAACCTTATTAGTGCTCAGGCTGGTTTGGGAGGTGCGGTATTTCAAATGTTTAATCATGGAACTATTTCTGCGATGCTCTTTATTTTGGTTGGTGTGATTTATGATAGAGCACACCATAGGGATATAGAGGGTTTTGGCGGTCTCGCATCTCAAATGCCAATTTATACAGCATTTGTAGCCGTAGCGTTTTTCGCGGGCTTAGGACTTCCTGGCTTTAGCGGTTTTGTAAGCGAAGCGATGATATTCATAGGCGCGTTTCCTGTGTTCAAAACCGTTGTTATCATTTCTACGCTTGGCATTTTATTAAATGCAGCTTACTTCCTCTGGGCTTTTCAAAGAATGTTTTTTGGTCCAGCAAACGAAAAATATAATGACCTTCCCGAGATAAATACGCGAGAAGTTTTGACCTTGGTTCCTTTGGCAGTTATTACCCTAATACTTGGCGTCTATCCTAGACCCTTTCTTGATTTAGTAGCTGCAACATTGAATGTTTTGATTGATTCAGTGGTATCGTTTGGCGGTCTCGCTGTAGGAATGTAATCTAGAAAACTATGAATAATTTAAATAGTTTAGCTTTCTTTTGGCCTGAGTTGATTTTAAGTGTAACCATCCTTGTTGCAATTATCTCTGATTTATTCTATCCAAGGAAAAATTCACACAAAGTCGCGTTATGGGCACTTGGAGGGCTTTTCCTTGTTTACATAGCTCTTCGACTGCAAGATACTGCTCCTGTAGGTCTGTTTATGAATACAGTTGCCCTTGATCCGTTCTCTCATTTTTTTAAAATTGTAATAGTTCTCTCTACAGCTATAACTATGCTTATCAGCTTAAGATCTGGAGAGTTAAAAGATTATCGGGTAGGTGAATACTTCAGTATAATGACCATTATGACCTTTGGTTTGTTTCTGATGACATCCTCAATTGACGTTTTAATGTTATATATCGCAATAGAGATTGTATCTATAATGTCTTTCTTTCTTGCGGGATATTTAAAACGAAATGCGTCAAGCAACGAAGCTTCTTTAAAATATGTCATTTATGGAGCCTTTTCTTCGGGTATCATGCTCTATGGTTTGAGTATTTTATTTGGATTAACTGGTACTACAAACTTTTTTGTAATGCAAGAAGCTGTAGCAGCGCTAGGACCCGAATCTAATCTTGCCCTAATTCTTGCAACTGTTTTCATTCTGGTAGGATTTGGCTATAAAATTTCAGCAGTTCCATTTCATTTTTGGACCCCTGACGTATACGAGGGCTCACCAACTGCCATCACAGCCTATTTATCTGTTGCTCCAAAGGCTGCCGGTTTTGCGCTCATCATAAGGTTCTTTAATCAGGTTTTTAGCGGTATGTCAGATGGAACGGCTGATTCATGGCTGGCATTAAATGATATACCATGGCCCCAGTTAATTGCAATTTTATCTGCAGCTACAATGACGCTGGGTAACTTAGTAGCTATTCAGCAAACTAGCGTAAAAAGGATGTTAGCCTATTCTAGTATAGCGCATGCAGGATACATGATGATGGCATTACCCCTAATGTCAACGTCGTCTATTGAGGGTGTTATGATGTATCTATTTATGTATTTATTTATGAATTTGGGCGCTTTCTTTGTTGTGATCTATGTCAATGACGTAATTGGCGGTGAAAGCTTTGATGATTTTAATGGGTTAGGGTGGAAGATGCCTTACATTGGAATAAGTATGACCTTATTTATGGTTGCGCTGACAGGACTACCGCCAACAGCAGGATTTGTTGGGAAATTTTATATTTTTGCTGCTGTTATTGAGGCGGGTTCAAAATTCTATTGGCTAGCATTTGTAGGTGTAATCAACAGCGTTATTTCATTGTATTATTACATACGTGTAGTAAAGCACATGTATTTATCTGGCGAGAGAAGTGATACTTTCAGCAATCCTACTTCAAAACTTGTTCTTGGTATTCTTTTGATTTTGGCTGTACCAAGTTTTGTTCTTGGGTGGTATTTTAGTCCAATTGCAGAGTGGATCTCACAGTCGACCATCCTATTTCAAGGTATGTAATCATTTTGAAGATGGGGTAAATAATTTTGGCTGATATAAATATAAAAAAAGGACACAACATACAGATTGCTGGCAAGCCATCTGATTCTGTATTAACCTTTGACCCCTTGAAGCAAGTCGCCATTCATCCTTATGAATTTAAAGGCATTAAGCCTAAGCTCATGGTCAAAGAGGGCGATAAGGTAAAATGTGGGCAGCCCATATTTTCTTCTAAAGCAAATGAAGATATTTCCTTTCCATCAATCGGCGGGGGTACTATAAGTAAGATAGAATATGGTGAGCGCAGACGCATAGAAACCATTTTGATCGATCTCTCAGATCACGAAGAAACCAATACCCAGCAATCTTTTAGCCTTGAAGATATTGACTCTTTATCAACAGAATCTGCTGTTGATGCGATGAAAAGCGGTTGTTTATTTTCTCTAATAAGGCAAAGACCCTTTAATAATGTTGCTAACCCCAACCAACTTCCTCGAGATATATTCATTTCTGGCTGGAACACTGCGCCTCTTTCTGTAGATTTAGACTTAGCGCTTAGAGGAAGGCGATCGCAATTTCAAGCTGGTATCAAAGTGTTAAATAAATTAACCAAAGGGTCTGTGCATTTATCGTATTACGAAAATACACTCTCAGAAACACTTCTTGATATTGAGGACGCAATTAATCACAGTTTGACCGGTCCTCACCCTGCGGGAAATGTAGGAATTCAGATTCATCATATCGCACCCATATTATCTGGTGAGCATGTTTGGATTGTAAATGCACAAGATGTTGTTAGAATAGGCCATTTTTTCTTGACTGGTGAATTTGATACCAGGCTTATGATTTCAATCGGAGGGCCATCAGTTAATAAACCGAGCCACATTAAATCACGGCTGGGTGCACCAGTAAAACCCTATATAGATGGCAATATTGTTGAGGGTGAAAATAGAATAATATCTGGGGATGTTCTCACGGGTAAGAAAATTTCAGATAGTGGTTATATTGGTTTTTATGATTCTGCAATTTCCGTGGTCCCTGAGGGTGGTCAGCGTGAATTTCTAGGTATGTTACGTCCTGGAACTTCAACCTCACGATATAGTTTAACTAATGCGTTCCTAGGTAAATTAACTGAAGGATATAATTTCAATACGCTTAAAAATGGAAGCGAAAGGTATATGGTTCCAATTAATTCATGGGAAGATGTTTTGCCAATGGATATACTCCCTAATCCTTTATATAGAGCAATTTTGGTTGAAGACGTTGAGGAAATGGAACAATTAGGTATCTTTGAATGCGATGAGGAGGATTTTGCTTTATGCAGCTTTGCCTGTCCTAGTAAAATCGACCTAGGTAAAACGATCAAAGAAGGCCTTGAGCTAATTGAAAGTGAAATGTAGATGTTGAGATTCTTATATAATACTTTGAATAAAGCCAAGCCTCATTTTGAAAAAGGCGGAAAATTTGAAAGATTGTATCCTGTTTTTGAAGCAACAGATACTATCTTATTCTCTACAGATGAAATAACAGAATCTGGGCCACATATTCGAGATAGCATCGATACTAAACGTATTATGATCTTAGTCGTCATATCTCTATTACCACTTTATGTATTCGGTGCGTTAAATGTAGGATTTCAAAATGCTTTAGCTCTTGGGATTGAGAGAACTGGTTGGCAAAACTTTTGGGTAGGATTTGGGAATATTCTACCAATTATCGCAGTAACCTTCGCCTCCGGAGCGTTCTGGGAATTGCTATTTGCTGTAGTACGAAAGCATCCTGTGAGTGAAGGATTTTTGGTAACCTGCGCCCTCATTCCATTAACAATGCCTCCCAATATTCCTTTGTGGCAAATCGCTATTGCAACCTCATTTGGAATTGTAATTGGTAAAGAAATATTCGGTGGAGTTGGAATGAATATCTTTAACCCTGCTTTAATGGCGAGGGTTTTCATCTTTTTTACATACCCTACTAAAATTTCTGGAGATAAAGTATGGGTTGCTGGTCCTGATGGCTATTCTGGGGCTACTGCTTTAGCTGTTCCTGCAAGCGAATTGAATCAGCAGGCGACTCAATTACTAGAAAATGTCACCCAGTTTGATTTTTCTTGGTGGAACCTTTTTTGGGGATGGGTACCAGGATCCATTGGAGAAACCAATAAGTTTATGATTCTTTTAGCAGCAATTTTCTTGATCTATATCAAGATCATAAATTGGAGAATAGTTGCCGGAGCCGTGATCGGCTTAGTCTCGACTGCTGTTTTAACCAATTTATTTTCTCCATTTTCTACAAATACAATGTTTACAATTCCCCCCCACTATCATCTAGTGATGGGAAGCTTCTTATTTGGTACAGTTTTCATGGCAACTGAGCCAGTGACGGGCTGCCACACAAATCAAGGAAGATGGATATATGGTATAATTTTTGGAGCTTTGACGGTTATCATTCGCTCTGTTAATCCAGCATATCCAGAGGGCGTTATGCTATCCATCCTATTTGTAAACGCCTTCGCTGCTCTTATTGATTGGTTTGTCATTCAGTCAAATGTTAAAAGAAGGGCTGCGCGTCATGCATAGTAATCGATATACAATATTTTTCACCATGCTTACCACTATGATTTTAGCCTTTGTTCTTTCGTCGGTTTATTCCTCCTTAGAAGAGCAAACCGAAAGAAATGTTCAAGCGGATATCAAAAAAAATATACTTAGTTCATTAGGTTTTACCCCATCAGAAGATATGCCATGGACCACTGATAATGTTGAAAAGATTTTTAAAACTTCAATAACCTCCTTCGTAATTGATGAAACTGGAAGCGTCATTCCTGATATGCTTCCGGAAGATATAGATCCTAAGGTAGATACAGATGCTTATCCTCTTTACAAAAAGATGATTGATGGTAAGGTTGATGGTTTTGCTATCCCAATTTCAGGAAAAGGATTATGGGGAACTATGTACGGATATTTTGCGATCGAACCTGATGGTGCTACGGCAAAAGGAATTACTTTCTATAAACATGTTGAAACCCCTGGACTAGGAGCTGAAGTTGATAAACCTTGGTTTCAGCAAAATTACAAAGGTAAAAAATTTATAGATGATGATGGAGTTCTTGTAGGTATTCAAACTGTTAAGGGTAAAGTTGATCAATCTTCACCTGAAGCATATCATCAAGTTGACGGTATTTCTGGCGCAACGATTACTTCTAGAGGATTAAATGAGTTTTTGTTAAAAGATTTAAAAATTTACGATTCATATCTCAAACAAATAAGAAAGAACTTCAATAGCTAATGGCACTACTAAGTAAATCTTCCAAAGCAGCGGTTTCTGATCCGTTGATGAGTAACAATCCTATAAGCTTGCAAGTCCTTGGAATTTGTTCAGCTCTTGCGGTAACAACTAAGCTTGACATTGCCTTTGTTATGACGTTAGCAGTTATTGCTGTTTTATGTGTTTCCAATACTGTCATATCACTGCTTAGAAACATGATTCCATCAAAGGTGCGAATTATCGTTCAGCTTTCAGTAATCGCATCGATGGTGATTTTGACGGATCTAGTTCTTCAGGCATATATGTATGATATCAGTAAACAACTAACTGTTTTCGTATCTTTAATAATTACAAATTGCATAATAATGGGTAGAGCTGAAGCATATGCAATGCAAAACGGGCCATGGAAATCTTTTCTTGATGGGCTGGGAAATGCCTTGGGATATGGAATTATCTTGATCGCAGTGGCCTTCTTCAGAGAACTTTTAGGAAGCGGTACTATCTATGGAGTAAAAGTGATCCCAGACGCTCTTTATGCTGCTGGTTATGAAAATATGGGGTTAATGGTTTTAAGTCCTGGAGCGTTTATAATTCTCGGTTTAATAGTTTGGGCTCAAAGAATCGTTGGAAAAGTTGAAGGGGAGTAGGTAGTGGAGCATTATTTAAGCTTAATAACCAAAGCTGTTTTTGTAGAGAACATACTTCTTGCATACTTTTTAGGAATGTGTTCGTTTCTGGCTGTCTCCAAAAAAGTTGACGCTT
>Ga0207993_1000602_pt1 | contig 14114 bp, 9 predicted proteins | sample ETN01SmetaG_2_FD_185791 | JGI IMG/M metagenome (GOLD analysis project Ga0207993, IMG submission 185791) | Marine microbial and viral communities from oxygen minimum zone, Eastern Pacific Ocean - ETNP2014F12-01SV265 (SPAdes) (version 2) | ecosystem: Environmental > Aquatic > Marine > Oceanic ...
CGAAAGCACTCGGACGATCAGCGAGCGGAATTCCCTCAAAGAATCCCTATCAGGCAGTTCAGGAAGCATCGAAATCAGGGTGAACTCAGTAGAGAGGACATTTGGAATCGGACTCTCGGACGAATTCAGAGGGGGGAGTACACTGATCGTGCAGTCCGGTGAAATCCCTGAGATGGAGATACGACTCCCCTCGAACTCAGACGCGTCCCAGTTCAAGGCCGGCTCCGAGACAGAAATCTCCGTCACGATATCAGATTGGAATGCCGTTAGGCGCAGGATCATTCTGGAAGCGATCTAACTCGCTGCCTCGAACGACTCCTCGATCATCTCTTCCAGGCTTATGGAAGGGCGGAATCCGCATCTGTCCTCCAAGAACCATGCATCTACTACTCCCCAGACCTCCTCCCTGTCACTTTGATTCAACTCAATCTCACAACCAGTCCGATCCCTGTACAATTCCGCCAGATCGGACATCGGAATTGCCTTGCCCGACCCAACTGCGAAACTCTCCCTTGTGGGAGGGGGGTCCCTCATTACCGCATCAACCACCCTAACGAGATCCTGGACATGCACCATGTCCTTGACTTGGGAACCATCTCCTGGGACGTTGATCCAACCCATCTGGCTCTCGAAGGCCCATCTGTGTAGAATTCCATTGCCTGGAGGACCAGTGATCGGGACTCCTTGGACGTTTGAGGCCCTAATCACGCTAACTGGCCTTTCTGACTCTGCCCTCTCTAAGGCATTCTCCTCAATCCACAACTGCCCCTCTGCCGCTACGTCTCTAGGTGCTAGGGTTGAGTCGAATCCATAGTATTCCTCGCCCGGTTCCCATTGAGGATGAACCCGAAGGGTCCCTAGGATAATCATGTGTAATGAGCCATGCCTATCAACCGCATCAAGAATCGGCCTAGCCCTTTCCCTCATGATGATCAGGGACTCCCTGTCATCCCTAGCCACTGACGTGTCAACTGGCCTGGAATTGATATGGATGAGGGCGTTGCAAGGAGTAAGTAGCGCATCTAGTGAACTAGGGTCTCCCAGCTTATCATCTGGGATGGGGACTGCCGAGTCTCCCAGCATCTCCAAAATGTAGGGTGCGACGAAACCATCCGCGGCTGAGACTGCAACCTTCATGCACGCCCCTATCTCCTGACAGGTAATATACTGTGTGTTTTGGAGTGAGCACCTCCATGAGAAAGCATTGAATTCCTCCTAGCGCTCAATCAATTCAGAGGCGAGCCAATGGTAGACCAAATCCCCAATCTTGGAAGGGAGTCGGAGATGCTAGAGGAACTTGGTCTGTCAACCATGGACGACCTATTCGCAAACATCCCGGAAGAGGTCCGTAGGACCGAACATCTCCCTCTACCCGAGCCACAGTCTGAGGAGGAGATCCTAGGGGATGCAACTAGGATTTTGGGTGCAAACGTGCACCTAGACTCAATGCCATCTTTCATTTCAGCGGGCCTCGCTAGGAACTTCGTGCCTACTATGGTTCCAATGTTGGCCACTAGGGGGGAGTTCCTGACTTCCTACACGCCATACCAACCAGAAGTCAGCCAGGGGATGCTCCAGGCAATGTGGGAGTTCCAGACAATGGTCTCAGAATTGGTCGGGCTCCCAATCTCAAACGTCTCAATGTACGATGCAAGTACTTCCGCCGCCGAGGCAATAACCTGCGCAGTCCGAGTTAAGTCGAAGAAGGCATCTCAACCCAATTCCGTGTATGTATCCGCACTCGTTCCCCCTCACAGGCTCTCTGTCATCGAGAACTACACCCAAGGCGTCGGAATAGATATCCACATTCTCCCTCACAAAACAGACGGGACTCTGGATCTGGAAGCCGCTGCTTCTGCTGCTGGTTCTTGTGCGGTTTACGTGGAGCAGCCTAATGCCCTAGGTCTACTAGATGGGGGTTTAATGCAACTAAGGAGTGCGATTGGCGAGACCACGGCACTAATTGTCGGAGTCGACGCAGTCTCTCTCGGAGTCATCGAGCCCCCTGGGTCATGGGGGGCGGACATAGTGGTCGGCGAGGGCCAGCCATTCGGCATAGGGCCAACAGCCGGTGGCCCAATTTACGGCCTCTTCGCTTGCACCAAAGAATTCCTGAGGCTAATGCCCGGGAGGATAGTTGGCCAGAGTATCGACTCCGAGGGAAAAACCGCATACACTCTGACCCTATCGACAAGGGAGCAGCACATCCGTAGGCACAGAGCGACGTCAAACATCTGCTCAAACGAGACTTTGATCGCTCTTATGGGCGCCATGCATATGGCATTACTTGGACCAGAGGGGCTGGAGAAACTGGCCACCAGGATATTCTCATCAACTTGCAAGACTCTGGACGCAGTCTCCTCCATTCCGGGAGTGGAACTCGTCAATCCCGGGGGTTGCTTCTTCAGGGAATTCGCAATCAGGCTTCCCGGCCAAGCCAATAAAGCTCTAGAGAGCATGTACTCTGACGGCGTTATCGGAGGTATAAGCCTAGGAAAATGGTGGAACGAGATGTCTGACTGCATATTGGTCGGATGTGACGAGGGGACCACGGAATCTGACATCTCAGCGCTGGTAAAATCCATTGAAAACTGGATCGGGGGTGTCTCTGAATGAGCACAGTTTTCGATTTCCAAGGGGCCCCGGGTTCCGGGTGGTCGCAACCCGAACCAATCAGCACGAGAATATCCCAGATACCAGAGGCCCTTCGAAGGCAGAATCTCCCCAAATGGCCGAGGGCGAGTGAACCTGAATTGGTTCGCCATTACACCGGGCTATCGCAGAAGACTTTCGGGATCGATACAGGATTCTACCCCCTTGGTTCTTGCACGATGAAGCATAACCCCAGGGTCAACGAGAGGATAGTGCAGTTGCCCGGAATCGATAGAATCCACCCCCTTCAGGAAGACTCCCAGGTTCAGGGCCTCCTATCGATATACTTCGAGATGCAGGAAATGCTAGCCATATGCTCTGGGATGGATGCAGTGACGCTTCAACCGGTAGCCGGGGCGCAGGGAGAGTTCACTGCGATTAGGTGCATCCAGGAGTACCACAAGTCCAACGGAGAAAGCCACAGGGACAAGGTGATCGTTCCAGACTCCGCACATGGCACTAACCCAGCCTCTGCATCCATGTGCGGCTATCAGATAATCGAGATTCCGAGTGCCTCCGATGGAAGGCTGGACATCGAGGCACTGGAGGCAGCTATAGGTCCCGACACTGCGGCCATGATGATCACCAATCCATCCACATTGGGACTGTTCGAGACAAATATCGCCGAGGCTTCCAAAATCGTCCATGAAGCAGGGGGGCAGATGTACTATGACGGTGCCAACTTCAATGCCATCATCGGTAAGACCGACCCCGGAAGAATGGGCTTCGATGCCGTCCATTACAACCTCCACAAGACATTCAGTCAGCCTCATGGGGGGGGCGGCCCCGGGAGCGGACCGATAGGGGTCAAGGAGCACCTCTCCCAATTCCTACCCACTCCCATTGCCTCTCGGCGGGAGTCCAAAGATGGGGATCCTACAGGGGTTGGCGATGGCTACTGGTACTTCTGGGATGACGTCGGAGAGGGGAGCATAGGCAAGGTCCAGCAGTGGAACGGCAATGCCGGGGCTGTAGTCAGAGCATGGGCATTCTACAGGCGGTATGGAAGGGAACTTGAGAGGATGAGCGAGTTCGCCGTCCTGAATTCCAACTACCTCAGGCACAGGATCATGAACCCAGCCTCTGATGTCGCCGCCAAGATTCACTGCATGCCTTCCGAAGGTGCGAAAGCGGATCTCGTGATGCACGAGTTCACCCTCTCTATGAGCCCAATCAAGGAGATGAACGGAGTCACTGGGAAGGACTTCGCCAAGCGCCTGCTTGACTACGGGTACATGTCCCCCACCCTGTACTTTCCACAGATAGTCCCAGAGTGCCTGATGATTGAGCCCACAGAAACCGAATCCAAGGAGGTGCTCGACAAGTTCGCAGCAGACTTCCACGAGGTTCTCTCCGAGGATCCAGAAATAGTCACATCAGCACCACACACGACTCCAGTGAAGCGGGTCGACGAGGTGTGGGCCGCTCGGAAACTCATCCTCAGGCACCCAATGACCGATTCAGAAGACTAGCGAATTATACCCACAAACATCCTCCGAGGGGCATGGAGGCGAACTCGGACCGGCACTTCCTGCTGGGGGATCCCGGATGGTGGATCGGCACCGAGGGTCTACCTCCAGATTTCAGGCCAGGTGAACTAGCCCCCCCTATAACATGGGTCAGCACCACTCCGCGGATTGGCAACTTCGGATGGTGCCGCCAGAGGCTCAGGCCATTGGCCTGGCCCCTCCTTAGGCCTATGGCTTGGGCCCCCCTCTTCCTATTGCTGTCTGCAATCCCACTGTTGCTCCCTGGCAGGACTCCAGACGACCAGATTACCTCTCTGTTCTTCTTCTCCATATCTTGGGCATTGGTCCTCCTCCCAATCTTATTCGCTAGGAACGCACAACCTTCCTCTGATGACTCCCTCCTCTCTCTGCCCGTTGATTGGACGTCTCTGGCATTGGCATCCGCAGTCTTCCCGTTGCACATGGCCATCGATCCAATGATCGGATGGATCTCCTATGCTTTGTATTGGGTCGCCTACTTACGCACGGTACAACTCGTGCAGGCTGCCATGATGACCCCATCTGCCAGGTTTCTGCTGCCCATCGAGACAGGAGACTGGCCCGGTAGGCTCAACCCATCGTGGAAAGTCACTTCGGAAAAATGGTCCAGAAAGGTTCTTGCAAGCGTGGATTTGAAAAATGGTAGGGCCATAATATCGGGCTCCTCCAGATCTGGTCATGACTTCTTGTCCTTGGCCTTCCTCCACAAGTCTGGTTTCGTACAGGATCCATTCCATGACTCATGCCCCGGGGGGCAGGAAATGACGGAGTTACTAGCAGATCCACTAGGTATCGTCGGCTTGCAGTGGCCAGACTCGCTGATCATTTCTCTCGAGGAGGAGTAGGGTCGCGCAACGGCAGGCATTTGAACCGCCCACTTGCCGTAGTGGCATGGACATCTGTGTGATTCTTGGCTCGAAGTCAGATCTGCCAATAGCCGAAAAGTGCCGGAGCGTGCTCGACAAGTTCGAGGTAACGTACGAAATACGAGTCGCATCCGCGCATCGCGCTCCAAAGTACCTGGAGGGGATAGTGGCGGATGCAGAGGAAGGGGGCTGCAAGGTCTTCATCGGAATGGCCGGTGTAGCCGCAGCCCTTCCAGGCGTCATAGCTTCCATGACGAGCAAACCAGTAATCGGAGTTCCAGTAGGCGGGAAGGTCCCTCTAGATTCTCTCCTATCAATCGTCCAGATGCCTCCGGGCATGCCGGTGGCCACTGTCGGGGTGGACCGAGGTGACAATGCCGGAGCCCTCGCCGTCCAGATTCTGGCCACAAATGACGATGAACTCGCAGCATCCTATTCAGAATTCAGGTCCGAGATGACTCAGAAGGTAATCGCCGACGATAAATCCATCCAAGGGTGAAACGACAATGCAGACCCAGATACTGGTTGACGAGGCTGTCGAGGCGCTAACCTCCCAGATTGACGACACTGCGATAATCGCTTGCTCGGGCGGGATAGACAGCTCTGTCGCAGCAGTCCTCGCCCATAGGGCAGTGGGGAGCCTTCTACATTGCGTCTACGTAGATACCGGCCTAATGAGGAAAGGGGAGTCGGATGAGGTATCCGAGATGTTCTCTGAGATGGGCATAGAACTCAAGGTCGTCGACGCATCTCGGAGATTCTTCCAGAATCTGGATGGAGTCACTGATCCCGAGGAGAAAAGGAAGGTCATAGGAGAGCAGTTCATCAGGGTTTTCGAAGAAGAGCAGAAGGGATGTGATGCGAAGTACCTAGTCCAGGGGACCATAGCTCCAGATTGGATAGAGTCGGGTGGCGGAGAGAGGGATGTAATCAAATCGCACCACAACGTTGGTGGCCTTCCCGATGACGTGGACCTAACCATCGTTGAACCGCTACGCGAGTTCTACAAGGACGAGGTCAGGGAGATGGCAAGAGAACTCGGCATCAGATCCAGCGAGAGGCAACCATTCCCCGGCCCAGGACTTGCTGTTCGAGTCCTTGGGGAGATAACCCCGGACAGGGTGGAGTCATGCAGGGAGGCATGCCACATCGTGGAGACTCGGATAGTGGAGGCCGCCTCAGAGGGCAGGTGTGAATTGCCATGGCAGTACTTTGCAGCCCTACTGCCCGTCAGGAGCGTAGGCGTCCATGGGGATGTGCGGGTCCACGGGGAGACCGTCGTCGTCAGAGCGGTAACGAGCCTGGATGGGATGAGCGCCCGGTATTCCCCATTGCCGCATGACCTGCTAGCAGAAATTAGCACTGAGATAACCAACTCGCTAAAGGGGCAAGTGAACCGAGTAGTCTACGATATCACGCACAAACCGCCCGGAACAATTGAGTGGGAGTAATCCGATTCTTTGATGAATGAGGTGCCCTGCCCCGAGTCAGGCCGACATAGCTTAGTTGGTGGAGCGGTGGACTGTTAATCCACAGGTCGCAGGTTCGAGTCCTGCTGTCGGCGCCACCCCACACTCCCAACCCTCATTTGCTTCCTGCTCCCGAAACGCATCATGAGCAACCGGAAGACAGCTGACAAAGTAGTAGAGGCAATAGGGGCGTCAGGCAGGCACTACCGTGACAGCCTACCCATGATAGCAAGCGAGAACATCCTCAGCCCGATGGTTAGGAGGGCATGTGACTCGGACCTTCACGGGCGTTACGCAGAGGGCCTGCCCAGGAAGAGGTACTACCAGGGTTGCGATGACTTCGATACGATCGAGGAGATAGGAATCGATAGCGCAAAGAGAGTCTTCAACTGCCGATTCGCGAACATCCAGTCGACCTCTGGCACCAATTCAAACATAGGCTCGCTGAAGTCACTGGCCAAGCCAGGAGATAAGATTACTGCCGTATCCACCGCCGATGGCGGGCACATATCCCATGCTAGGATGGGTGCGGTCGGGCTCCGTGGTCTCGATCTGGTTACATACCCCTGGGACGAGGAAAGGATGGAGCCGGACATCGATGCGGCAGCGTCTTTGATTCGCAAAGAGGAACCGGCAATCGCGCTCTTCGGGCAATCTGTATTCCTATTCCCCACTCCTCTCGAGGAACTGTCCCAAGCAGCCCATGAGGTCAGTGCGACGGTGATGTATGATGCTGCCCACGTCATGGGTCTCGTAGCAGGGGGACAGTTCCAAGACCCTCTCAGAGAGGGTGCCGATGTGATGACCGGGAGCAGCCACAAGACCTTCCCGGGCCCGCAAGGAGGGTTCGTGCTCTCAGACTCCGAGGACGAGAAGCTGCACCGGAGGCTAAACAGCGGGATATTCCCGGGTGTCTGCTCATCATACCACCTTCATCACGTAGCGGGCAAGGCAATTGCCCTCTCCGAGTTCGAGGAGTTCGGTCAATCATACGCTGAGGACATAGTTTCCAACGCCCAGGCTCTGGGAGAGGCACTTTCTGCGGAAGGATTCGACGTAATCGCAGAGGAAAGGGGATTCACATCCAGTCACCAAGTAGTCACGAGGCACGGAGAAATAGACTCGGGCGCAGGGAGGGATGCTGCTGCCACACTCGAGGAAGCAGGGATTATCACCAACATGAACATGCTACCGGGAGACACCAAGGCATTGGCTCCAAGCGGTCTGAGGCTAGGTACGCCGGAACTAACAAGGATAGGAATGGGGGCCGACGAAATGCAGGATGTCGCTCGCTTCTTCGCCAGGGCACTAATCCAGGAGGAGGATACATCCTCAGTCAAGAGTGATGTAAGGGAGTTCAAGTCCGAGTTCCAGACAGTTCAGTACTGCTTCGAGCCCGGGCCAGCCTATCCGGGACTGTGACGGGGCACAAGATATTCAGTTGGCACCCCCTGTCAGGTACGTGAATAGGCAACACGTTCTCGCAGTAACCATCTCACTACTTCTCCTTCTACCCGGATGCGCATCCTCTAGCGAAAGGGAGGTTGAGTCCATCGCAGAACTGGATTGCGCTACCGATCCAAACTCTGACGGTTGCTTCGAGAACCTAGTCACAGCGGACGACTGCTCACAGATCCAGGTCTTCACCGGAGAATCGTGCCGAACCATGATGAGGCCAGAGATGCTCGACTTCGGGGAGTCTGCAATCATCCTTGAGACGGGGAAGGAGATCCAGAAGCTGACCCCCAGCTTCCTTGGTGATGCTCCCAGTTCATGGGCAGTCAACCCATCTTTCCCAGATGGTCTCTCAATCGACCCGGATTCTGGAGTTATTTCGGGAACCCCGGGTTATGAGTCGCCTCCCAAGTCATTCACCATCATCGCATCTAATGCAATGGGCATGTCATCTTTCAGACTGGAAATAACAGTCCTCCCTCCCGAAATAATATCCATCCAGCTACAGTCTGACACACTCTTCTGCACCATGGGACAAACTTGTCACATGGAAGCCCCATCGTTCCTAGGCGGAACTCCGGAGAACTGGGATTCCCACCCATCACTGCCATTGGGAATGGCATTGGGGTCAAACGGAACCGTATCCGGACAACCCTCTCTGATCGGAGATAGCAACCACACAATTACTGCCTCGAACAGCGCAGGCGAAGCCTCATCCAAACTCAGGATTATCACCATCCACCCCTCACCGGAATCAATCGACTATGGAGACTCACTCTTCACTTTCTCACTAGGGCAGCCGATATCTATTTCACCCACTGCGACAGGGGGGGAAGTGACGTCATGGAAGATTACCCCAGAACTGACAGGGGGCCTCTCAATGAGCCAATCCGGTGTCATCTCAGGCTCTCCAGACGTACTTCAGGACGCCATCAAATACACGATAACCGCTGAGAACTCGGGCGGAAAAACCAACTCGACAATATACATCGAGGTGATCGACTTGCCAGTCTGGGATCTCGAATACGAGCAAGTCACATTCGATCTCTCTATCGGAGACGACATCGGCTCAGTGACTCCCACATGGGCAGGGGGGATGCCAACAATATGGGTGGCATATCCTCCACTACCAGATGGATTCTCGCTGAGTCAGGAGAGCGGTGCATTATCGGGAAAGGCTACTCACTTGCAGGAAACTTCCGTTCACACCATCTGGGCGAACAACTCAGCAGGGGGGGACTCAATTCAGGTCTCTTTCCACATAATCAACCTCCCACCGCGAGCCGTCACATGGCCCGAAAACGAGTTTGCAATGCCTTCTAACGAGAGCATATCTCTACAACCCCGATATTCAGGACCCTCAATTGACAGCTGGGAGGTGTCACCACAGTTGCCATCCGGGCTCTCACTGTCTGGATCCGGAGTCATAACGGGCACCCCAGACCAGAGAACACATTGGTCCGAGTACACAATTTGGGCCAATAATACAGGAGGGAGCTCGTCGAGCAGCATCTGGCTCGCAGTCCACGACATCGCTGCAGATCAGAGCGATTTACTTAGGGGGATGGGGCAGACTAGTTGGGGTGGCTGGCCATCGCCAGTCCTCCCGATAGGGGAGTGGGCCTTCCCCGTGGCATTCGCAGAGGGGGGATATGACTCAGAGATACCCGTAATATCAGCAAGTCACGTTGGCAAGGGTAGGATGGTTGGTTACGGGCATGAGAGCTGGGTCCATGGAAGTGGGGGCGACGAAGAGACAACCTTCTCCCTCAGAGCCGTAAAATGGGCTTGCGGGGACAATGCCGTAGTCGGCCTCGCCTATGGCGCTGGTTTCGATGGTTTCCAAGACGATCTGGAATCCCAGGGTCACACTGTCGAGACCTCGGTTTCGCCCGAAAATCTGTCCGGTCTAGACTGCCTTCTGGACGAGTTCTGGAATGGGCATGATGAAACGGACAACGAGAACATCGCCTCATTCCTCCTAGAAGGGGGCGGAGTCATAATGGGGGGTCATGCTTGGTACTGGTCTTACTCCAATACGGACTTGGCTCACGACTACCCCGGGAACAAGATTTCCAAGGAAACGGGCCTCTTCGTTTCCAGTGCATGGGGCTACAACGACGTGGACATGAGGGAGGTCCCCCACGACCTTTCGCGCCCAAGGGCGGCCATCGAGGCGATTAGGTTGGATCGCATAGAAGGGCAGCCCCTATCTAACGAAGATGCGAAAATAGCCGATGCTGCTCTCTCCCTGTGCACTAGCGTGGTAACTCTCGACTTCGATGACTTCTGGGCACCCCTCAGGGAGGTTGTTAACCAGACTGGTTGGACAGTAATCGAGTATGGCACCCTGTGGGAGGACGTAGGTTACGATATCGGTGAAGATCCAGTCGCGGACTCCCTCCTAAGGGTCGAGACTGCACTGACACAGGGACTCCCAGCAGACCAGTTGCCATCTCACCCTAGTCACCAGGAATTCCCAGGAGGGGTGCCTAGCAACGCCAGCCGGGTTTCTCGTACAGTTTCAGTGGATGGCAACCAGAGCGGGCTTCCCTCGAACTTCGGCTACTCTTCAGCGAGGGCCCACGTGAGAATGACTACCGGGACATATGCTGCCCCCGGAGAGGTAGTCACAGTAACGATCCCTCCTAGCGTGGTGAATTCTGGAACATTCATCCTCGTTGGCGCCCATAGCGACAAGCTGTGGGGTAAGGACCAGCTCCACCGCCATCCGGAGATAGTACGCTGGTGGTATGTGGATGACATCGAAATGGAAGTCGGAAACTCATTTGGAGGAGCCATATACGTGGCCATAGAGCCAGGGTCCACGCTAGGCGTCTTCGAAGTCACCATCTCGAATGCAGTGGATGCGCCAACTTACAAACACGGAGAGACCGATGTGGGGGATTGGCTCGAGACGATCAGATATGCTCCTGCACCATGGGCGGAAATCGGTAGCGACCAGTTCATCCTATCGGTGCCCAGCCACGAAATCAGGGGATTAGAAGGGCCGGATGACCTAATGGATTGGTGGGATCAGGCACTTGGGATGGAGCACGAGCTGTATGGCTTCCTACCTTGGACCCGGGTTGAGAGGGCCGTTTTCGATGCTCAGATATCCTTGGGTTGGATGCATTCCGGATATCCATTCATGGCTCACGACCTCAGCGTCCCCGAAGTAGTCAACGTCACTCACATGAGCACCGAGGGGGACTGGGGGATGTTTCACGAACTTGGTCACAACCACCAGTGGATGCCCTCTACCCTCCCCGGGACGACTGAAACTGGCTGCAACTTCGCCAGCATCTACCTTATGGAGGACCTCGTAGGAATCTCGGGACACGGAGCCATCTCCCCCGACCAACGCGAGTCACGGACCAGGGCTTACTTCGAAAACGGGGCCAACATCGCCGACTGGTCGGTATGGGTGGCCCTTGAAACATTCCTGATGATCAAGGAAGAGTGGTCATGGGCCGAGATCACTTCCGCACTTTCGGTGTATTACGACCTCCCTGCCGCCGAGGTCCCTTCTTCAGATGATGAGAAATTCAACGCATGGGTGCTGCACTTGTCCAACTCTACCGGATTCAATCTCGCACCATACCACTCTGCATGGGGCTTCCCTCTCGACCAATCCACGTTCGATGCCCTTTCCCACCTTCCCGTTTGGACTGATGATCCACTAAGGGGGGAATTCTACGAGTATCCCGCGATTCTGAGGGACCTATACTCCCCCACCATCTCCGAGGCAAACTCGGCCAACATCTCTTGGAGCACCTACGACAATGGCACCAACATCACACTAACGGCATTCTACGGCACTACCGATGGGGGAACGCAACCCTCTGGATGGTCCAACAATATCGAAATCGGCGATACGCAAGTCGGTGAGCAGTATCTGCAGATTTCAGGGCTCACGTGCTGCGGAACAGATTACTATGCACGAATCAGAGCCGCCAACGATGCAGGCGAGACATGGTTCGGGACATTCTCGTGGACCACCGACTACCTGGCAGACTGACTTCTACTAAGCAACCCCTCAAGAGAGAGGCCGGGGAACTTCCTCTCATGCTGGGATGCCAAGGGTATCCATACAAGCGTATGCAAGATGGTGACGAGGAACGCCGGGTAGAGGGCCATCCTAGGCTCTCCTTCCATCAGTAGGGCGACCAAGCCAAGAACAGCGAAGTGGGACACGTAGATAGTCAGGGAAAGCCTACCTACGGGCTCTAGCAGTGACAGCCTATCCCCCAGCCACGGATCACCCCCTGATTCCTCGTCCCCCTCCAGTATTCGCAGGGCCAGGGCAACCATAGTGCCCGAGACAACCAGGAAGGGCATGTTTGCAGGGAAGAAGGTCAGTACAGCGTCTCCTGATGTCAGCGCCCAGTCAACCCCCTCGGAAACCGACAATGCCAATGTCGCAGAAGTCGCAATCATCCCTAGCCAAATCCCTCTCTCCCTTGCCTTGGAATTCTCACGTAGGTCATGAAGAACTGTTCCTAGTAGGATATAGAAGATCCATGGAAAAACCGGATAGGTCCCATTCCATATTAGTCTAGCCGACCACTCGCCAATGTCGCTAGAATCTACTCTTTCGAACCAACTCATTTCGGCACCAGAGCTCGACCCCAGTAACAAGGGCGAAGAGCAGAATATTAGCATCAATATCGACCTTGCACCCATGCTAGTCCTAACTAGTGCGGAGCAAATTACAGCCGAAATGGCAAGCAGTGTCAGCACTCCCGGCGTATGCCACTCGAACCTGCCGCCCCTCTCAACATTGAGGAGAATGTTAACCAGAATCTGGCACATGCAGAGAAGGGCAAACCTCGGTATGATCCAATTGGCCCATTCGCCTTTCGAATGCCCTTCAGAATGCCTCCTTGTCGCGCTACTGAACATCCCCCATCCAGAAATCGTGACGAACATCGGAGCTGCCATCCCTCCGAAGGCAGCCGCAACGAATGCCGCAGGATGCCCTACGGTAATGCCGCTCGGAGGGACGATTGCTGCAGTGTGCACCTCTACCATGCAGAGGACGGCTATGGCCCGGATCCTGTCTATGTGCTTGAGCCTCATTCAGGGACCTCACAATGGTTGCACCTGGCTGAGCACTGGTAGAAAATGATGCTTCTGGAGAAGCACAAATCTACTCACTCTTCATCTTCGTCTTTTCCGAATCCCAGCATCGACCTAGTGCCCGGGTCTGACAGGCCGAATGCCAGGGATCCAATCGAGGTGACGTACATCAGAGCGACAACCGTGTGAACAGCCGTCAAGGCGGTTCCAGCAGTTCCTCCGAAGTTTGTCCACCCCATGGGCCCAAGATTGTCTGAGACCTGCCCAGTGAAGTTCTTCGCATCCTCATCGCCGATTTCACTGAATGTGTGGATCTCGAAGACTGGCATAGACTCGGTGCTCCCTTCGGATAGATCGGGATTCAACGAACCGGGGCCACGCGTGTCCAAGTGGAATGTGACCTTTGCCTTCCCGTACATTATGGCATTAGTAACCGGCTCAACCTTCAGATCTATGTTCGCTTCAAGATAAACTGGAAGTGCACCCGGAATCACGTCTACGTAGGTCGAGGATCCAATCAGCTTGCCCTGGATCTGGGTATTGGCTGGATTAACATTCACTGTATGCTCGACCATCTCAATTCCCTTGTATGTCTCCTTGTTGCCGACATCGGTTGTAGCAACCGCGTACCCAGCCACATTCAAGCTGAATGGGTCATTAGGGGTCGCCAATGAACCCGCAGTACCCATTAGTGAAGTGACGTCATTTCCAGCATTTGCAGAAAGAAGCCCACTGGCTCCTTCTTCTCTGTGAGGGGCCCTCCAAGTGAGGTGTTCGGTCATCCCGTAGACCTGGTCATCTTCGCATTCAAGATCATAGCCAATGAAATTTCCATTGGCATCGTAGTCGAAGTCGCAAAGCCCGTCACCATCGGAGTTGATGTAGCCTTGAGCCATCCTCTGCCCCATTGTTTCTCCTTTCGTGCTCATTTTGTAAACTGACCAGTCCCCAGTGCTTATGCCATCCGAACCGTAGTAGGTTGCATTCGTCTCAAGGCTGTTCCAGGAGAAGAAACCGAAGTACGCGCTAACAGCATCATCCCACCCGTACAGCCAGTTGCTAATGGGCATCGAGTAGTAGGG
>Ga0207993_1000607_pt1 | contig 14054 bp, 12 predicted proteins | sample ETN01SmetaG_2_FD_185791 | JGI IMG/M metagenome (GOLD analysis project Ga0207993, IMG submission 185791) | Marine microbial and viral communities from oxygen minimum zone, Eastern Pacific Ocean - ETNP2014F12-01SV265 (SPAdes) (version 2) | ecosystem: Environmental > Aquatic > Marine > Oceanic ...
GTAAAGGGACAATTTGGCCTTTATTTGTAATCTTAGGTGTATTTTTTGGAATCATTATGATAGGAATTATGATTGAAAATATTGTGGATTTCGCTTCGGATATAATTAGTGATATAACTGAAGCCGTCAAACAATTTTTGCAAGGGATATTTTGAGATTTATTGTTGATTTGACTTGTCTAAATCTTGAGCTGGCGGGGAAAGGAAAATCAAAGCGATTCCCGAACCAACAATCAGTATTCCACCAGCCCAATCAGCAATACTGAGCGCCTCATCGAACAAAAAGAAGCCATACATTGTCGCGATAATCACCGTGCCATAAGAAAAGGCACTTACCCAAGCTGCGTTTGCTTTGTGATAAGCCATAGTAATCCCAACCTGACCTCCACCTGCTCCAATACCTACACCCACCAATGCGGCAAAGGTATGGAGGTCCAGGCTAAGTAAATCTGGAGCGGCTTGAATAGTTGAGCCTGCGACTGAAAAAACTGCAAACCAAAATACAACTGAGGTGGCAGAATCTGTCTTTCTCAATTCTCTGACATAGATGTATGCTAAAGCAGCAAAGAAACCTGAGCCAAGTGCAAGCAAAGCATACGGCTCAACTGATTCTAAATTAGGTGAAACTATCAGTACAATCCCAGTAAATGCAGTAATTACAAGGGCGATTACAGAAGGCTGTACCTTCTCAGCAATTATTCTACCAGAGAGTAATGCTACAAACAGAGGAGCGGTATATTGTAAGGTTACGGCTTGACCTAGAGGGATTTTTGCTAATGAAGAAAAATACAGAATCATCGCTGTTAGGCCGACAGCACAACGTAGGAACATCGTCTTTGAATCGTTAACTTTCAATGAAATTCCACGACTTAATGCAAAGGCAACAACCGCGAATGCTATCACAGCAGAGCGAACCAAAATCACCATCCAAACATCGATCCCTTCCAAACCGCTGGTGTACTTTACCAAGGCATTCATCGTACCGAAGCAAAGGCTTCCAAAAATCATCCACAGTACGGCAACACGAGGTGTATCAACTGGTTCCGACAAACTCAGAGCCCCCAACGTGATTCCAGAACTGTAGAGACCTTCTGGTAGTCCTGACCGCCGTTGCTGTTTGGATCATGAAGATGGATTGGAATGCCGTGACTGGGTGCTTCTGCCAACTTGATATTGCGCCGGATTGCTGGCTCGATTAGTAATTCTGGAAATGCTTCTTTGACTTCGCTCGCAACCTGTTGATTAAGTGTAGTTGGAGCATGCATAGTTAGCATCACTCCATCAACTCCTAATCTAGGATTTAGAAGTCCTCTTACCTCTCTAATTGTACCCGCCAACATGGCTAAGCCCTCGAGGGCAAAATATTCCGTCTGGACTGGAATTATTATTCCATCACTTGCTACCAGTGCATTGATTGTCACTATTCCCAATGATGGAGGTGTATCAATAATTACAACATCATAATGCGGTAAAAGTGGAGCTAATGCCTCCGACATCCTTCGCTCTCTACCAAGTTGTCTCAGCATCTCTTGTTCCAGGCCAACGAGAGAACGATCTCCGACGATTATGTGAACGCCATCAACGGCGGTCGCATGGCGACTCTCCACTGCACTTTCTGGATTGAGAATTAAATCTCGAGTGGTGGTTTTGACTCGACTCTTGTTTACTCCAAGTCCTGTTGCGCAATTGCCCTGTGAATCTGCATCGACAACCAATACTCTGTGTCCACGCAAAGCCAATTGCGCAGCGATATTGATTACACTCGTCGTCTTTCCAACTCCTCCTTTCTGATTGATGATGGTAACAACCCTAGCCCTGCCTTCGGGTGTAGGTTCAGATGTTGGTAGTTCCAGTGCATGCTTCGGGCGAGGTGCACTAATCTCATCCACATTGTCCAAGGTTGGAAGACCCTTGTCCTCAACCTCGGTAAATTCCGCATCGATAATCAGAGGAGCAGAACCTGCCTCAGGCAGTTCCTCCGCTTGCTTATCACTGGACATACGAGCGCCTTCGGCGCTCGAAAGACTGTTCAATGTGCCGCCGAATTATAAACTTCGGAGAGGGTTTACCTAACCGGTCTATGAATGCCAAATCAGTTAGGAGGTGTCCAATAATGATACCATCCCAAAACTCTAGCATTCTCTGCGTCCATTACACAAACAACATCGTGATTACGATTATTGTTGTCAGTCCAGGATTTCTCAGCATATACACTGACTGCTCCATCTCCTAAGTTGATTGGTAATATATCAAAAATCTCGTTGTCTTCACTAACCGATAATCTGTAACTATACTCAACTCCATCATCCCATTCTCCACTACCATCGTTGATATGTAAATTCAGACCAGGATATCTTGAGGATGAAAGTAATCTGGATTCCAATCGACTCATTGTCAATGTATCAGGTATAGCATTACGATTCCATTGCACAGTGCCATCATCCATATTTTCATCATCAATTAGTGAGCACCCCCCATTGTCTTCCTCAACAACGGTCCATCCTGCTCTTTCATCTTCGGTTACCCAAGACATATTCCATTGAATTTTTGAAGAAACTACCATTGTTGAGGCTCGCCAAATATATCCTCCTTGTTCAATTGCTGTAGCCACACCACTTGAGGAATAATTTGCCAGTGTGCAGTCCAATGCTGATTCAAGAATCCAGCTTCTTGTCTCACTCTCATCCGGCATGGCAACATTCCATTGCCTCTGAGAACTAGTTCCTGGTCGATCCTCTCCAGGCCCTGGCTTGCTAGTATAATCAACCCTCCATTCAATCGGATTTGAACCCAAATTAATTCCATCTGCTTTTGCTCGCATTGAGAAAGAGATTGTTATTCGCCCATCTGGGATTGTAGCATCAGATAGAGAGGATTCAATCAATCCACATTCACTAGTACCCTGAGATTTATCGACTACAATATTTGCAGTTTGTTCTACAGGCCAAGGAACTCCAGATTTCACGAGTAGATTGATGTTTATATGGCCATTACATGCATCGAAATCTGGCTGAGAAATTGAAATTTCGTAAACTAATCCATGTTCGTTGTCTTTTCTTTCTTCACCTACAGTCCAGTACCAATCAGCACCATCCTTGGATGTTGAACCGGAACTCAAAGATTCATCTCCAAAGAAATCGTGTAAATCTAATGGAGTAAGTGGAAGAAATACGTAAGAAGATACAACTCCCAAACCAGATATTGCATCTAATCCAAAAGTTGTTGCTTCAAGATTCGTTGCTTCATTCTGGAAATCTCTAATCGTCAAATCCGTACTGGTTCGGATAATCTCCTTATCCCCAATATCAGTCCAAGTTTTTGTTGTCATTTCTAATGAGTTGTCGAGATATGTCCAACCTAATCCGGAGCATTCTGCATCACTCAGTACCTTTCCACTGAGGTCGATTCTCATCTCATGATCAATCATTTTCTCAGCCGCAAGATGGGTTCTTCCGAATGCGTCTAACGCGCTAACTGCCCCACTATATTGCTTATCAGTAGGGTGAATAATTTCTGAGGAATCCCCTTCTCTTATGCTGACACTTCCAGTTCCACTTGGAATTTCAGCGATTAATTCATCACATACCTCGTCGAGGGTACCTGAACCAAAATCCCTGAAAATTGCGACCATGTCGTCACCCTCAATCTCTATACTTGAGCTTAGAACGTTGAACTCCATACTATCTCCATAGTGTAAATTTCTTGCTTGAAATGATGAGTCTTGATTCAAGAAAAGAGTGAAGCCAATCGCCCCAAGAATAAGCGCAGCGATTGTTATTGCTCCGATTACCTTAGGGGAAAAATCGATTGAAGAAAGGCTAGGTATGGTGAATGTGATTGATGCCTGAGATTCTTCGGACTCAATCTCATCTGCAACTAAAGTTTCTTCTTTTTCCTCCGCTATTATCCCCCCGGTCCAAGCATCTTGTTCATCTTCATCTGTTTCAAGGATGATACTTGCATCGCTCTCATCATCTAGAATTATTGAATCCTCGGGAACTGAATTTGATTGTTCGGATAAGTTATCCAACCACTGTTGGCCATAATGGTTCCATTGTTCTATAGTCCAACCATCTGGAATCCCGTCTTCTGGAATTGGTGGTCCAATCTTGGTCTCGACGATGTTTGCTTCCATTACTTCGGCTTCCAGAACCTCTTCAGGTTCGTTAGATTCGTCCGCTTCATGCTCTATTGACTGGGTACTGCTACCTGAGTCAATCCGAGACAGTAATCGGTCTATTGCATCGTCTTTCTCTTGCTCTGAATTAGATGAATCTAGAATATTATTGGATGATTTTTCAGCCTCATTTGCGCCAAGTAAACGAGAGATTAATTCATCTTTATTTCCTGATATCATCAAGCCGTTATCTTTGCACAATAAACGCAATTCGGAGACCTTCATCGAAGATAGTGAATCACGGTCCAGACTTACCCCTCCCACTCAACTAACGAATGCCAGTCCGACACTGGGTCTTTCAACTCCTTCGGCGTTCCGCTCCGTGGAAAGGGGATACCCGCTCCGGTTAGAGTTGGCCGAGACCACTATTTTTGCAATATTTTTCTCAAATAATTCATTTTATTTGTATTTCTCAAATTGAAAATTCATCCGTCAGACTCAAGAAGGGATGGTGGTGGGCGCGAATTATGTACCCTCGCCTGGTCATTCTGTCCCGAGGCCCGAGGTTGTATTCAACTCGGCGTCTAGCAGAAGAGGCTCAAAAGGCTGGATGGGCTGTTAGGATCATTGACCCACTTTCTCTCACTGTGGTTGTCGATGAAAAGGGTGGAAGGATTTTCCATCGAGGTTGGCCGATCGAGTGTGAAGCTGTTATTCCTCGGATTGGCTATTCAATTACCAGACGTGGTGTGGCTATCGTTAGACAATTTGAGCAAATGGGAGTAATTGTCCTAAATCAGTCACTTTCAATCGAACAGAGTCGAGATAAGTTGCTTGCTAGTCAGGTGATGGCTGACGCAGGAGTCCCAATTCCGGTAACCGCGCATGTTGCATCTACTACCGACATTGACAGTGCTCTTGCAAGAGTAGGAGGAGTTCCTTGTGTGGTAAAGGCAACCGAAGGCACTCAAGGTTCGGGAGTCTTCTTAGCGGATAATTATCATCAGGTTCGCCAATTGGTCAGCCAAATGCTCGAGAGAGGTATGAAGCCACTTGTTCAGACCTATATTGAGGAATCTCATGGTAAGGACATTCGAGTTCTTGTGGTCGGAGGAAAGGTTGCAGCAGCAATGCGCCGTCGAGCTTCTGGAAGCGAATTCAGATCTAACTTCCATTTGGGTGGTAGTGTAGAAAGAGTGAAACTTAGCGATGATTTTGTCAATGTAGCTTTAGCGGCTGCAAATATTCTTGGAATGGATATTGCCGGTGTTGACCTTTTAGAATCTAGAGATGGACCTCTTGTATTGGAAGTCAATTCTAGCCCTGGATTAGAGGGGATTGAAGGCGCATCTGGAGTAAATGTTGCAGGCGCGGTCGCGCAGCATCTTAACGAACGTCTGCAAGCATATGAAAATCAAAAAACGCAAGAGGCTGACATTGTAATTTCCAAGCAGAATAAATTTTCTTTGACTTCTGAATAAATCGATATTCGGCATTTTTTCAGGCCAGCGGAAAATATGCTCTATTGCCCTACAACATCAGAAGCATTCAAGTTTGGATAGAGGCACTTGGGCTCGCCCGTATGGGCAGGGATGCACCCGTCGTTAGCGACGGAAATAGGCGAGGGAACGATATATGGAAGGCGAAGATAGAGGAATTGCTAGCCAAAAGGTTGAGCAGGGGCGGTTCGATACTTCCTCTAACATTAGTCAAGAAAATTCACTCTCGCCCCTACCTCCCAGATTAATGCGCTTAGGCGCTTTACCTTGGTTTGAGTGCTGGGCAGGACAATTACGGGCTGAGAAAAAATCCAAACACACAATCCGTGCATATACCGTTGCAGCACGTGATTTCTCTACTACCTCGTTACCAGGTGAAGAAACTATCACTTGGGAACAGGCTCAGAATCTACCAGTGCGGGTCTATCATGGAAGAGTTAATCCTTCCATGGGACGAATAGATGCTTGGCTCAATAGTCTAGGCGAACTAAGACCTGCAACTATCAATGCTAGGATTGCAGCTGTATCTCATCTTCTGAAATGGTTAGGATATGCCGTTCCTGAATGGGTTCAGAGGCCAGCGAGAAGAAGACCATTGCCGAGACCATTAGGTCGTTCTGAAGTTCTGAAAGTTCGTTCTGCAGCACTTAGAATGGAGGATCCATTGGCGCATCCTATAGTTACAACAATGTTGGATACAGGTCTAAGAATCTCTGAATTATGCAATTTAGATATCGATGATGTAGACCATGAGGATCTTTCTGCATTGGTAATTGGAGGAAAAGGAGAGAAGGATAGAACGGTTCTATTCACCAAGAAAACCACAGAGGCAATCGCGGCTTGGGACCCAATTAGGGCTATGCGATTGAAATTAGCTGGCTCCGAAGATTCTGAGAGGGCACTTTTCCTTTCCAGCCGAGGGAACAGAATCAATCCTCGTTCAATTCAGAAACTAATCGACAGATTAGCCGATGAGGCTGAAATTCCAAGAGCTCGGCTTTCACCACACACATTGAGACACACATTCGCCACTGGACTTCTTGAGCGAGGTGCAGACTTGGTCACAATTCAGCGATTATTGGGACATGCAAGTATTGCAACCACCCGAGTTTACCTTGAAATTAGTGACCAGACCTTGAGAGAAATTTACCACAGGGCTCAAAGGCTACCTGAGTTAGAAGAATTTGAAATTGATTCAGAGGTTGAAAATGAGTTGGAAAGTGAATATTTGATACTACCTGCTACAGCAATTTCAAACGAATAAAATTCATTTCTTTGCTGGGTTTTTCTTATTTTGCCTTTTATCTACTGATTCAGGGCCCTGCCATTCTCGCTCTGGTTGCACTATATTTCCTAGATGCCCGGGCAGTGGACAATACTTGCCTGAACGGCAACGTGAGCAGTTATCCTTGGGTGGAATTTCTACGACTTTGGTAAGTCGCCCATACTTTCGCCGCGGCACAGGAGGTTGCTTATACAGACGGAACTTGAGCATTCTCGTCTACACGTAACGTTCAACCTAAGGATAGGATAGGCCTCATCATGGTTGACGAGGCCGAGTCAGATCCGAAGGGAACTATCGGTATTGACCCAGAAAAATCTATCCTATGGGCTCAGGTTAGGGAAGGGCAACCTCAGATGTCAATAGATATTGAGGGTAGACTTAGGCCATCGGGTATCAAGGGAAATTCAAAGGTGTACCTTGGAGATGTTGCAAGAGCCGCCCTTCGTAGCCTAGGGCCTGCCGACCCTCCTTACTTCGAGAATAGGCCTAGTTACGATGAGCAAAGATGGACTTTCTCAACAACCGCAGGTGATGTGTCTATGATTGTTTATTCTGATTCATATTGGGGATTTGGACTATTACCAAAATGCTTTCTAAATCGCCTTGAAATAACTGGCCCATTGACTCTACGTGCACGTATTGTTCTAGATATTTCAGCAACATTGGGTCACAAGCCATGGGAACCTTCTCGGTCAAGAAAATTTGAGAATTTAACTGGTGCGACGGTTACAGAACACCGAACTGCTTGGCAAGAACTAATCCATTACGCTAGGGATGAAATGAACGAACAAATCACCGTAATTTCTGATAAAATTACATCTTTGAAGGGAGGGGAAGATATCGAGCTCATCCTCAATGAAGCTCAGCAGAATTTGGATGAGGCTCGGGCTGCATTATCAGATTACAACGCACCAGCGGTGGAGCGTGCTCTGGCCAGAGCTACTCAGGCGCTTGTAGAAGCAGATCCTACGACTGAAGTAAGATCTTCTGAAGATGAGGCTCTTAGATCTAAATTTACCAATAAAATCGAGAAGAATAGTGGTCAGGATGAAATCAAAGCTTCTCATCTATTAGATGATGAAATTCCACTAGTCGATATGACTGATGAAGAGTAATTAGACAATTCCGGAAAGGACATCGCCCATCCATGCCCAAACACCGTGATGTTGGAGATAAATCGCTAGAGAAAATACCACACAAGCGGCGTAAACTAGACCCTTGCTAATCTGAATGGCATTCTCTGACTCTTCATCGAAGTAACGAATTAGCCCCGCTGCTTGCTGGATGCCGCTGCCCTTCTTCTCCTTCGCCATCGAGCCGTCGCACCTACCTGCACTATTTCAAGACGGCGAATAACATGAAACAAACGTAATCGAGGAAAATATCTAAAATTTATACCAAAATCAAGGATCTAGAGTCTCGATTAATACACAGCCGCCGTCAAGTTCAACAATCTTTGAAGCGGCATCCATTGCAGCATCAATTCCAGCAGTCATTAGAATTTCTCGACGCTTTCCGGCGGATGATTCGAAAACTAATCTATGGGACAATACTTCCAATACATCCCTATCAACAACCTGCCATACCCATTCTTCCTTATCAACAGTAATCAGTGCTTCGACCGGAACAAGTGGCCCTTGTTTACTTCCGTTCATTCTTGCACGTTCAACAAGACCGACCAACTTACGCGTTGCTTCAGTATTTGTTGTTCGATTAGGTTCTGTAGGGCTCCTCGCAATTCTCCTTCTCAGTCTAGTCATGTGCATCCCATACGGCATACGCCGTGAATCGCGAGCGCATAGTTGAAGGTTTAACCGTTTACGAATTTGTTCAGCGGATAATTGCGATTTATCGATTGAAATGAGATTGCCGGCGCCAATCGATTGATGTCCAAGATGTTTGACGCCAGCATGTGCGGGAGGAGGTCGATTGGGGGAAGGCCGCGCGCGAAAGTCTACTGTTGAAAGCTGTAAAAGTTTGGCGAGATGATTCCGATATATGGTTCTCTCACGCATACGAAAGGCTTCAAGAAACTGTCAGAGTTAACCCACTTTCGGCAGATAGAGAGTGGGTTGAAAATTGGTTAAAATCATTAGATTGCGAGCCTATACCTTGGTTTAATGGAGTAGGCTCAGCTTGGACAATGCCATTTCCTCGGGGCAAAGCCCTAGGTGAAGTGAAAACTAATCTTGCAGCCCTCCATGAAACTGGTAGACTTACCAGGCAGGAGGCAGTTTCCATGTTACCTGTATTGGCTTTAGATCCTCAACCCGGCGAGTACGTTCTCGACCTTTGTGCAAGCCCTGGATCAAAGACCTCTCAGATTGCAGAGCACCTTGACAACTCAGGTGTTGTTGTTGCTAATGAAATCGCAAGAAGTCGCGTGAATTTGCTGGTATCAAATATGCAGAGGCATAGAACTAGAAGTAACATTATTGTGAATCATGACGCTCGACATTTTCCTAATGTTCCCGAATACGGTTATGATCGAATATTGGTAGACGCGCCTTGCACTGGAACCGGAACCACTCGTAAAAATCCAGATGTTTGGTCTCGCTGGAATCCAAATGGAGGTCGTTCGATGCAAAAATTGCAAATTGATATTCTCAATAGAGCGGTTAGGATAGTTAAGAATGGAGGGAGGGTAGTTTACTCAACCTGCTCACTTGACCCTGTAGAAAATGAAGCCGTTGTGGCGGAAGTACTCAGACAAAATAGACAATTAAAGTTAATTTCAGCTCATGATTTAATTCCAAATCTAATCGCCTCTGAAGGGATGAATCATTGGCCTGTACTTTCGGATGATTGTTCAATTGTTCAGGAAAATGAAAATCTAGATTGTTTCCATCCACCATCCGAAAGTCGCATTGTGGAATCCCTTCCACTATGTATGCGAGTATGGAATGATCAATCCAAAGCTGGAGGTTTTTTCCTCGCTGTTTTTGAAAAAGAATTAGACTCTGATGATGATACAAATGTTGAGATTGAACACAGACTTAGCGAAGAAGAAGCACCTCAAGATAATGAAAATCTACCCCAGCCAATTACGCTTGAAGTTCGAGAATCATTAGAAGATGAATTGGGTAGTTTGCCAAGAAATCTCTGGCTAAGAGGAAAAAAGATTCTTTGGACGACCCCGGAAGTAAAACAAATTTGGGAATCAAAGAGAAGTCGCAGAGGCGGAAGAATACGAATTCCAGGTAATCGATGGCGGCCGCTAAAGGTGGTGTATCTAGGGCTTGAATCATTCCATCTTCGGAAAGGAAAATTCGAGAGAGTTGTTGGCTCTGCAGCCAAATTAATCTCTAAAGAAATAGACTTAGGTAAAACTATTGTAAATTCAAAAATTATCGATTCATTGTTATCTGGAGAAGAACCTGAACCTAGTTCCGTCGATTCATCTTTGTCCTCAGTGAGAGGAAACCACCTACTGATCGACAACCTAGATGGTACAACAATCCCAGTATGGATTGGCGGTAGAATTACCTTAATGATGAGAAAATCAGAAGTCAGAGTCTTACAAGAAATTAGAGATATTGGGCATGATAGCGAAGAGTGAACAAATGTACAGAATCATTGCTTTTTTTGATGTGAATGTTCAATAGCCTCATGTTTTCAGGTCAGTCTCCAGAGGTAGAACCATGCTAGACGATACTGACCGTTCCATTATCGAAGTGCTTGAAAGAGATGCTAGGACATCTTTACGGAGAATTGCTGAGGAGGTTGACGTATCACTTGGAACTGTCAGTAATAGAGTCAAAAAGTTAGAAGAAACCGGAGTCATCAAGGATTATCGAGTGATTTTGGATTCTGAAAAAGTCGGATGGAACCTTAATGTTGTAATTGGATTAAGAATTCAAAAAGGCAGACTGATTGAAATCCAAGAGAAAATTGCTCGTGATAATCGAGTATATGGGGTCTATGATGTAACAGGAGAATTCGATTCTATGGTAATTGCAAGAGCCAGAGATCGAAGTGACCTTGATGACTTATCGAAAAACGTACTATCGATGGACGGAGTGGTGCGTTCTGTTACTCATTTAGTGCTGAATACTGTCAAAGAGGGACCAACTTCATTCCCGAAATGAGTTCAAAGGCTGTCAAGTTGAACCTCGATTAATGACCTCAGAGTTTTAGCAAATGGCGCGAGCGCTTCGACCGTTTTTCCCTCTGGCTTCATGGCCCTCAACAGAACATTTCTGAGACTTTCATCAATTGGAACGTCGAGTGAATTTAATCGCTCCCGCAGTGAATTCTGTATCTGTCCTCCGGTGCGGTCCCAATCCATTAGCAGAATAAGTGGGGGGCCACCGTCGATTGTGTTACGAGTTCCATAAGTGTCATAGAAATAGGCCACAATCCTAGATAGATCCCACCCTCGATTAAACAGTTCAATAGGCCCTTCAAATCCCAATGCACGCAGGGCTAATTTGTCGCGTTTACCTTCAACCACGATGGGGCAACCAGCTCCGCCATCTGAAGGCATTCGATTTCTGAGTTGACTTTCTGCGAAGGCTCTAGCAGCCAACGTAAATCGAATTTCTCGATCAGGTGGGCCACCTAATTTCCCTCCATCTTGAATCCAATCACTAGCACCCATTGCACAAATCTCCTGAACAAGAAATTCAGAATTAACCCACTATTCCGACGTTATTCTTGTGTTGTCTGAATAGTTGAACGTATGAAGTCATTTCCGACTACGTCGGAGCTCTGCTCAGGCATTGCAAACCTCACACTTATGAGGGACTTTCACACGCGCTCAGACCGGAGATAACGATGAGTCTCATCACACCTCTATACGATAGCCTCTGGAACGAGTATCTTGCTTGGTCGGCTTTGGTTGCATTGTTCACCTTCGGGTGGCTGTATCACCACTCATTTTTCTATCGCTCAAAAGATGGTGAAAACCCCAATGTAGACAATCTAGAAGTAGGAGTTTTCCCAGCTGAAAATGATAATCTAAAATTGGAATTGGCATGGACGATTGTTCCGTTTATTCTAATCGTCTACCTGACTTACATCTCTTGGCATCCATTAGACAATATTTGGTCCGCTACAAATGATGAAGACGGATCCTTTGGTAATGAGTGTGTAGTCGGAGAATCTTCTGATCTATTCTTCAACGATAGCTCAGGATTGTACGAAGCTACTTGCTACCACACCTTCGAAATTACAGCCAAGCAATGGGTTTGGAGTTTTGATTGTGGAACGCTCGAAGCAGAATTATGTGAATCAGGATTTACTGAAGCAGACGGAAGAGCCGTGCCTCATCTCTCTTTACAGGCGGGGAATGCATATCTCGCATACATGACATCTGAAGATGTAACTCATGCTCCTTGGTTTGTCTCCTTAGGAGTCAAAGAAGACGTCCTTCCGGGACAAACAACCACTGTTTGGATTCTCGCCGAAGATGTAGAGGACTTCCTTCTACTTTGTACTGAATACTGTGGAGACGACCACGCCTATATGATGGCGGGCGTTAGTATCCATGCCTGAGGGGGTTGAAAGATATGGGAAGAAATATTACAATTTCACGAAGTATGGTGGCTTTTCTGTTAATCTCCATAGCGATGGTCGTATCACCGGCAGTAAACTCTCTACCAACCGGAGTAAATTATGATCAGATTAGTGCTGGTGGATGTAACTGTCACGCCGCTGCTCCAAATGCTGCGGTCATGGTGACTTTGGATGGCCTTCCAGAAGAATACAATATGTCTGAAACCTATCAGGTTACAATTTCATTCACTGGTGGCCCATCTGCTGAAGGAAATGCAAATCTTGGAGGATTCAACCTATGGGCATCCGGCGGTGAAATCACTCCTCTAGACGCGACTGTTCAATCCAATGGCCCATCCGAGGTCACTCACACTGAAGCAGGAAACGATTACACATCATGGACAGTCGAGTGGATTGCTCCAAGCCATGGTAGAGATGTTGACTTCGTAGTCCACGTTAACTCTGTTAACGGAGATGGAAATGCTGGCCCCGAAGATCAGTGGAATAAACTGACTCTGAAGGTTGCTGGATCATTAGGCCCTGGATTGGAAGAAGCTGACCCATACAAGGTATTGGCCACACTCATCATCATCTCTGGAATACTTCTCACAATCACAGTTCTGTATGGATTCTACAGAACCAATCCTGATGCATTCGATTGGGAGCATCTAGCACCTTGGTTGACCGAGTGGCTCACCAGCACAGACCACAAGAAGATTGGAACTCTATATTTCGTTCAAGGTCTATTCTTCCTTGGAATCGGTGGAATTCTTGCGATGATGATTAGAATTCAACTTGCAGTTCCAGGGAATGACTTCATTTCCCAAGATGAGTACAACTCTTTCTTCACACTACACGGAACTACTATGATTTTCCTTGCTGCTATGCCTTTGATTAACGGTTTTGCAAATTGGATGGTGCCCCTACAAATTGGCGCACCGGACCTTGCTATGCCAAGATTGAATGCTCTATCATTCTGGCTGCAACCGTTCGCTGCATTACTGATTTTCACCGGTGTATTCACAGGAGAAGGAGCAGATACCGGATGGACAGGGTATGCTCCGTACATCGTAACGGAAGGCGCACATACTGGTGTGACAATGTGGGTTGCAGGACAGATAATGCTGGTAGCATCATCTACTCTAACTGGAATTAACTTCCTTACCACAATGGCAGTAATGCGGGCAGAAGGAATGGGTTGGATGCAGATGCCATTGTTCACATGGAGCATTTTGGTTGCTAACCTAATGCTATTCCTTTCAATCCCAGCATTCGGTGTAGGGCTGATTCAAGTCTACCTTGACAGAACTATCTCCACCGCATTCTATGACATATCTGCTGGAGGCGACCCATTACTCTGGAGTCACTTGTTCTGGTACTTCGGACATCCTGAGGTATACGTCGTTATAGTGCCTGCATTCGGTGTTATTTCAGAAGTACTTGCAACATCCGCAAGGCGTTCTATCTTTGGCTACCGCTCAATGGTTTACGCGATGGCTGGAATTGGTATTGTGGCTTTCATCGTTTACGGACACCACATGTTTACCTCCGGAATGTCACCTTCGCTAAGATTCGTAACAATGCTGACTACTATGTTAGTCGCGGTTCCTACTGGTATCAAGATCTTCAATTGGCTGAAAACTATGCACGGAGGTTCG
>Ga0207993_1000611_pt1 | contig 14005 bp, 11 predicted proteins | sample ETN01SmetaG_2_FD_185791 | JGI IMG/M metagenome (GOLD analysis project Ga0207993, IMG submission 185791) | Marine microbial and viral communities from oxygen minimum zone, Eastern Pacific Ocean - ETNP2014F12-01SV265 (SPAdes) (version 2) | ecosystem: Environmental > Aquatic > Marine > Oceanic ...
CTGCCTATTTTGAGTGGCATAGCAGATATCATCAGCACTTGGTCCAATTATTTGAGGGTATTTCAATTGTAGAGCCTCAATGAGCCCTTTTGTTTCATCTACAGATAAGGTCGTTTGAGTAACGTATGCTATTTCAGAAGAATTAATCTCTAATTTTTCTATATCTTTATAATCTTCAACCAAGTAAATCGCAGTATCTGAGTCAGCTGGATGCCGACCTAATGTGCCTATTACCTCAGGATGACCTTTATGGCCTATAAGCACAATATCTCGCCCTTTTCTTGCATGTCTTTGGACTTCAAGGTGAACTTTCGTGACCAATGGGCAAGTAGCATCAAAATACATAAATTTTCTATTTTTTGCTTCGTCTTCGACTGTTTTACTAACACCATGTGCACTAAAGATTGCTACTGCGTTATCTGGTATTTCATCGATCTCTTTGACAAATTTGACGCCTTTTCTTTCCAAGTCCTCAACAACTTTTTTGTTATGCACAACATGATGTCGAACAAAGACTGGCTCATCGTACTTTTCTAGTGACTTTTCAACAATATCAATTGCTCTATCAACACCAGCACAAAAACCTCTTGGGTTTGCTAAGACTATTTCTTTAGATACTTTTTCCATCTCGTAACCAGACTAAAATTATGATTATGGCTCCCAATGTTATAAAAAAGTCAGCAAGATTAAAAACAAATAATGAATTAGTGCCAATCCTTAAATGCAAATAATCGGTTACCGAACCAAAAAAAAGCCTTTCAAGAAAATTGCCAAAACCTCCTGACAGAACAAGTGTTAGACCAATTTTTTGCATTTTATCTGTTGTGGTGTAGAAGGTATATACCAAGAACATAAGAGCAATAAATATAGTTATTGTGAGAAAAATTTGTGTGAGACTTCCTGATGAGCTAAACAAACTTAAAGCAATGCCAGTATTCTTTGTCAGGTAAAAATCTAGAAATAGTGGAATTAAAGTAATTGATTCGATATTTGAAGTATTCAATACATACTTAACAACAAGGTCAAAAGCTAACAGGATTAAGAATGAAACTAAATACCTCAATTAAAAGAAACCCCTAATTTCTCCATCACCAAGCATGTTTGTTTCGCATCTTGTACATATTTTTTCTTCATTAAGATCTTCACATCTATGCCAACACCTCGAACATTTTTCATATTCTGATTTTTTTACAACTATTACTTCTTCAGCGCCCTCTTTTACTACACAACTAGAGCTGATAAAGAATTTGGACAGCTCATTTTGCAATAGTTCTACCAGAGCGTAATGTTCTTTTTTTAGAGTAATTTCTAACTCGCAATCTAGAGCATTTTTGATATTTCCATTTTGCCTTTCAGTTTCTATTGCTTGGTATACTCTTGAACGCAGATTATCTAAGAATGTAAATTGGTCCAAATCCTCTGCACTTGATTGGGCATCGTTGTCTTGGAACTCTGTATAGAAAATATCATCACCTTTTCCAGGATTTAGACTCTCTTTAAACTCATATGCAGTGAATGGCAGTATTGGAGATATACATTTAATTAAAATATTAAGTATTTTATTAACGGCGTACTGTGCAGACCTCCTTCCCAAGGAGTTGCTTTTCATTGTGTATAAACGATCTTTTATGACATCAAGGTACATGCCACCTAGATCATTGACGCAAAAATTAAGAATTTTAGAAATGACTAAATGAAAATTATAATTATTGAAATTATCTCTTATTTCTTCTTGTAGCTTATGAGCCTTCGATAATATAACTCTGTCTAAGAATAAAAGATTATCTTTATTAAATTCATCATCATAGTCATATAGATTAGAAACCATAAATCTCATGGTATTCCTTATTCTTCTAAAACCATCAATTGACCTATTAAATATATCTTTTGAAAAAGCCATCTCTCCTCTAAAGTCTGTTGAGGCGATCCAGTATCTCAGAATATCAGCTCCTGAATCTTTGATCACTTCTTGAGGAGTTACGACATTTCCAATTGATTTAGACATTTTTCTGCCGCTTTCATCAACTACAAAACCATGAGTAAGAACAGATTTATAAGGAGCTGTTCCTTTCATTGCTATTGAAGTTAGAAGTGATGATTGAAACCAGCCTCTATGTTGATCACTACCTTCTAAATAAAGATCTGATTGAGTATTTGAACCAAATATTTCATCCACAACACAATAATGTGTTATTCCAGAATCAAACCAAACATCAAAGATATCTTTTGACTTTTCAAAACCATCTTCATTTATGCTTAAATCTAAATTTGTCCATGAATCAATACCTTCTTTTTTTATAGCCTCTGCTGCTTTGTTAAAGATTGAAGCTTGGTCAACATGGGGCTCTCCAGTTTCACTATTATAAAAAAGTGTAATTGGGATGCCCCAATCTCTTTGTCTAGATATGCACCAATCTGGTCTATCTTTTAACATGATCTGCATTCTTTCTTTTCCCCATTCTGGAATAAATTCAACATCCTCAACTGCACGATTTGCTCCTTCTAATAATCCAGATTTAGACATTGAAATAAACCATTGTGGAGTAGCCATTGATACAAGAGGTGTTTTATGCCTCCAACAATGCGGATAGCTGTGTTGATATTGCTCATTATTTAAAAGTGCATTAGCTTTAGCCAATTCTTCCAAAACTAATGGCTCTACTTTTCTGACATGTGTTCCTGAAAAAAGACCAACATCATCTTTAAAACAACCATTGTTTGAAATTGGATTTTTGATCTCAATTTTTTCATTCATGCAAACATTAAAATCGTCGACACCATGAGCAGGAGCTGTATGAACAAAACCAGTACCAGCTTCAGTTGTAACATGTTCTCCAAATAATATCGGAGTATCTCTCTCATAAAGCGGGTGAAGCACTATGAGGTTTTCCAGTTCAGATCCTTTATAAATTAGATCTAATTCTTTTAGATTATGCTCTTGCCACCTCTCTAAACAGTCTTGGGTTAACTCTGAGGCAACAAGAAAATACTCATTACTTGATTCTAAAACTTTGTATTCTATATCTGGATTGCAACAGACAGCTTGATTTCCAGGAATTGTCCAAGGAGTTGTTGTCCAAATTACAACACTTATGCCTTTACCGGCATCGAGACCCAAGGACTTGGCAAATTTATTCTTACTTTCAGTATTTAAATTGAACTTTACATCGATTGAGATTGAATTTTTATCCATATATTCTACCTCTGCCTCTGCTAGAGAGGATGAACATTCAGGACACCAATGGACAGGTTTAAAGCCTTTTTCTACATGACCATTATGAAAAATTCTTGCAAAACCATTGATTGCTTCCCCTTCAAATGACTTGTCTAAGCTGGCATAGCGATTTTCCCAATCTCCAAAAACACCAAGTCTTTTAAAATCATCCTTTTGAAGAGCAATTTGATCCTTCGCATAATCTCTACAAAGATTTCTAAATTCAGATTGCGTTATTTCCCTTCTTTTCTTACCTATCTTCTTTTCAACTTGATGCTCTATAGGCAGACCATGACAATCCCAGCCAGGAACATAAGGAGCATCAAACCCTTCAAGTGTTTTTGATCGCACAATTATATCTTTTAAAACTTTATTTACTGCATGGCCCAAATGTATATTGCCATTTGCATATGGTGGTCCGTCATGAAGAATAAATTTTTCCTTACCTTTTCTTTTTGTTCTAATATTTTCGTAGACCTTTCTCTTTGACCATTCTTCAAGCATTTCTGGCTCTCTAACATTGAGGTTAGCCTTCATAGGAATGGTTGTATTAGGTAAGTTTAATTTTTGGTCTTTTTTATCATTCATAACTCTTTAAGAGCTCCCTTGCATTATTCTTATCGTCATTAATTTGAATCTTGAGTTCTTCTACCGAATTAAATTTAACTTGATCTCTAATTTTACATAAAAATTCAATGCTCAATGCGTGATCATAGATATTTTCATCAAAATCTAAGATATGTGCTTCTAGAGATTGTCTATAATCATCAAATGTAGGTTTAGGGCCAAAATTTACTATGCAAAAGAAACTTTTATTCTCTATAGTTATCCGCCCTAAGAATACACCATTAAAGCAAAATTCTACATTGTCGATATCTATATTAGCTGTTGGAGTAGATAGTCTTTTTCCTAGGCTCTTTCCTTTGATAACATTTCCTGAAATAGCATAAGGCCTACCTAAGAGTTTTGAAGCTTGAATGAAATCATTCTTAGCAAGCAGTTCTCTTACTAATGTACTGCTAACTTTGACTGTATTTGCTTTAAAGTCATCTAGAACATGTAATTCAATGTTATTTGAAATACATAACTCATTTAAAAGCTCTACATCTCCAGCGCGATCCTTTCCAAATTTAAAATCTTTGCCAACACTCAAAAATTTTATATTTTCTTTTACCAAGGTATTTATAAAAAAATCTTCTGCAGTTTGATTTCTAAATTCCTCATCGAATTTAATAGACTTTATCTCATCAATTCCTAATTTCTTAAGTAAATCATTTTTATCAAATTCAGATAGAATACGTTTTTTCTTCCATTGAAAAAATTCAAATGGGTATGGGTTAAAGGTTATAACCTTTGTTTTTAAATTATTTTTTTTTGCTGCCTGTTTAATCTTGTCTATGAGTTCCTGATGGCCTAAATGTACTCCATCAAAATTACCTATGGTTGCAGCAAAATTACTCTTCATGAAACTTTATTTGAATTTATCCTAAATATGAAAATTATAGCCAATAACCAGACAAAAATTGCTGCAAATGTAGTTGCCAAAGCTAAACCAACATGACCCCAATCATATGTGAAAATAAATAAATAATTGAGTACCAGATTTATAAAAAGCGAAGTGCAACCCAAAATTAACACAAACTTTGTTTTAGAGGCTGCAAAAAATACACTGGTAAAAAATTTTGAACTTAATATGAATGGCAAAGCATAAGAATAAGCTACTAGACTTAATGAAGTCATCTCAACATCATAGTTTGTAAATTCTCCTCTAAAAAAAAGTAATTGAATTACTTGGTATGAAAGCATTACATAAAATAAGCCAGACAATAAACCTAGAATAAAAGTTGAAAGAAAACCTTTTAGGAAAACTTTTTTAAATTCTCTTTTATTTTGATTGATAAATTGTTCTGTTAGATCCGGAAGCGCTACCAATGCAATAGCAACACCAAATAGGCCTAAAGGAAACTGAATTAACCTGTCAGATAAATATAACCATGTTGGACTTCCTGAAACCAGAAAAGAAGCAAATATAGTATCTACAAGAACATTCAGCTGATAAATACCGGCAGCCAATATAGCAGGAAAGAATCTTGAAAAAAACGAATTTAAAGTCTTGCCATTAAAGCTTTTTGTAAATTTTGGGAAATAACCAAGTCTATTTGTAATAAATAAATTTAAAGCTAGTTGTAAGAAACCAGCTGCTAAAACAGATAAACCAATAACAGTAAGCGTTAAGCTTTCTGCAAAACAGGCAAAGGCAATTAAAGTTAGGTTAAATAATATTGGAGTTGCAGCAACTATTTGAAATTTCTTCTTTGAATTTTGTATAGCTCCCAAAAAGGCAACAAGAGATATAAGCAGAATATAAGGAAAAACATAAGTCAAAAATTCTGATGCAGCTAAAAATTTTTCTTCATCCGATATAAAACCAGGCGCAAATATACTTACAAAAACATTTGGAAATAGAAGCACAAATAAAACAAAGGCTAAAAGAGTAGTAAAAAGAATCGTAAAGATTTGGTTTAGGAAATGATGAAGATTTTCCTTGGTTTCAATAATGCTTGGTGTAAGAGATTGAGCCAAAGCTCCTTCACCAAAAAAACTTCTAAAGACATTAGGTATTTTAAAAATAACAACGAAGATGTCATGAATAACACTTGCACCTAAAGTGGCAGAGAAGAGTAAATCTCTGATGTAGCCAAAAATTCTTGAAATAAATGTTAAGGATGTAAATCCAAATGAAGATTTCCAGAAATTTGAGATATTCAATTAATTATTCTCTGATTCGAAGTCCATTGATATTGAATTTACACAATATCTAAGACCAGTTTTATCTACTGGGCCATCCTCAAAGACATGGCCTAAATGAGCATCGCAGTTTGAACATAATATTTCAGTTCTAGGTCTTCCCAAAATTGAATTATCCTCTCTATATGTGATGGCTTTTTCATTGACAGCTTCAAAGAAGCTTGGCCAACCACAACCAGCATCAAATTTTGTATCGGATTTGAATAAGGGTTGATTGCAATTCTTGCATTTATAGGTTCCATGCTCGAAGAATGCGTTAAATTTTCCTGTGAAAGGTCTTTCTGTGCCTTTGTCTCTAAGGACTATAAGCTCTTCTTCAGTGAGTGCGTCATTTATTTTTTTCATTTTCTAAATTGTACTATTTTTAACTATCTTCAACTGTAAATCCAAGCATCTTAAGGTCATTACAATCCGATATGTCATGACATCCTCTAACGATTACTTGAGAGTAGCCAATTCTTTTATTGTAATTATCTCTTATCTTTTTGAAATCATAATGCTTAAAATCGTCTAATTTAGGGTTATAAGTATCAAGCATTAAAGAAATAGGCAGACCAGATTCTTTCATATCGTTATCAAAAGCATTTTTATCGAAATTAATAATTTTCTTATCAAGAATCATGCTTCTATCATTTATTGTTAATCCTAGAAAATTCATAACATTTTCATATGCCATTTTTGTCATTTGATATCTAGCAAATTGTGAATGGCCAGCAATATGAGGTGTAGCAAATAAGTTTTTGTTTAAAAAATCCTCATTCACTTTTGGCTCATTCTCAAAAACATCAGAAATAAGTCGAATGTAATGACGATCATCATCTAGTTGTAAGAAATCTTTTTCAGATACTACTCCTCCCCTAGATGTATTAAGAATTACTGCTCCATCTTCACAATATTCAAATTTCGAAGAGTAAAAAAGATTTTCTGTAGAATATTCTGATTCTGAAGGCGTTGTAAAAGGAACATGTAAAGAGATAAATTCATATCCTTCGATAGTGTCATTGCTATTAGTGCTTGGCTTAAAAGGGTCATAGGAGCTAACATTAAAATTAAAGTATTTAAGAGCTTCAAATATCCCTTTACCAATATTTCCACAACCAATTATTAATATGGGCGAGGATTTATCAATTTTTTTTTCTTTCAGCATTAGTGCTGCCACAGAAAAAACATACTCCCTCACTGCAACAGCATTAGCCCCTGTTGAAAAGGCATATGGAATATTCATGCTATTTAAGGCTTTCTTATCATAATGATCCTCACCAGTTGAAGCAGAACAAAGAAATTTAACAGCATTAGAAATTTTCTTTCCATGTGTTTTATAGGTTGATCTTGTAATAACAATAGAATCCTCTGCTACTTTACTGATATCAAAATCTTGATCTGTGAAATATTCAATATCATTAAGATGGTCTTGAAAAAAATGCTCTGTATAAGGAATATTTTTATCAATTAGAATTTTCATTTTTTAGGCCAAAAGATTGATTTGATCCAGCCAAAGAAAGTGTTTGTCTCCAAGGTTTTCTTTTCAATAGTAAGAAGATCATCCAAATATGTTGATGATTCACTGAAAAGAGACTTTCTGGTAACGAAATCTTCCTTATCAAGTTTCTTTATTTCTCTCGCAGGATTTCCAGCAAAGACAACATTATCTGGTACTTCGCCACTTACAACCGAACCAGCTCCAATGATGCTATTTTTTCCAATCTTAGTTCCTTTGAGGATGATAGATTTTTCTCCTATCCAAACATTCTCTTCAATAATTACTTCTTTTGGAGTTGCAACATAATCAGTACGATCATAAATTCCATGCCAGTCTGAGTCTGTTATAGTCACATCTGAAGCAATCATAGTTGATTCTCCAATAGTAATTTTTTTTGCACTTCTTATGCTTGTTCCTGGAGATATTAAAATATATGCACCAAGCTTAATTTCTCCATTAATTTTATCTGTTTCCCAAGTTGAAAGATCTATTCTTTTGTCTGATGCTGTTATTAGAGTTGCGTAATCTCCAATAGAGATGTTGTTTCCAAAGATTTTTAAATGCTGGGGATTCAAAATCATTACATGTTTACCAAAATTTCTAAATCTAGGCTTAAGAAAATGGTGAATGTAGAACGAGCTTATTGAATTAAAAAAATGTTTAAGCCAAAACGGTCTTTTTTCTATATTAATGGTCAAGCTCCAAGTCTAATTATAAGCTAGAATAACTTCCTAGATGTTCAAATTCAATTCAGTTAATTTTTCTAAAGAAGCAAAGGTATTTAAAAAAATAGGTCTTCCAATTCTTGGCAGTCAGTTAGTCATGTATGCAATGACAACAACAGACTATATTATGGCTGGCCTTTACTCTGCCAATGATCTTGCTGGTGTCGGTTTAGGTGCATCAATATTCAACCCACTTTATTTTTTAACAGCAGGAGTGATGTTTGGTATTGCTCCTATTATTGCTCAGCATTTTGGAGCTAAAGAATTTGATCTGATAAAACTTAAAACAAGAAAATTTTTATGGGTTAGTTTGCTGATTGGGGCTGTCTTTAGCTTTCTTCTTTTCAATGCTGGCATAATTATTAACCTACTTGGTACAGAAGAAAGCATAAGCAGGGTAAGCCATGGGTATCTAAAAGCTGTCGCATTTGGAGCAATACCAATAACACTATATCAAGCTCTAAGAAATTACAGCGAAGGTATAACTCAAACAAAAATAGTTTTCATTATTGGTGCTTTAGGTTTTCTTTTAAACATACCTCTAAATTATATTTTTATATTTCATTTTGGTTTAGGTGGCATTGGCTGCGGCATCGCAACATCAATTATTAGTTTCTTGGGCTTGGGAACTATGTGGTTAGCTACTTTTGTTTTAAAACAGTACAAACAAGCTTATATCTATGGTCAATTTATTTTACCTGATACAAAAAGTGCTTTTGAATTAATAAAAATTGGGGGGCCTATAAGTTTTGGAATTTTTGTTGAGCTAAGTATGTTTAGTGGTGCAGCATTAGTTATTTCCTTGTTTGGTGCCATTTCATTAGCAGCGCATACTATTGCGATAAATATTGTTGGCTTATTATTTATGCTACCCCTATCACTTGGTTTAGCTTCTGCTATCAGGGTTGGAAATCTTATTGGAGAGAAAAACTATTCAAAAGCAAATTATGCAGCAAATTTTGGTTTAAGACTCTCAGTTTTCGCTGCAATATTCAATTTCATATTAATAATTCTAGGTGGTGAATTTTTAATAAGCTTATATACGACGGATTTACCAGTAATTTCAAAAGCAATAGGTCTTTTAATGCTTGCAGCTATCTTTCAAGTACCTGATGCTATCGGTTTTTCTGCTATTGGTTCACTACGTGGTCATAAAGATACCTTCGCAACAATGGTAAATTTAGTAATTTCATATTGGTTCTTTGCATTACCTATAGGTATATATTTAGCATTTAGTAATTATGCTGGGATACCAAATGAAGCTGAAGGTATTTGGATAGGTATGATTATTGGCATAAGTATAAGTGCGGTTCTAAATACTCTTAGACTAAAGCATAAGAAAAACTTACTTAAGAAGCTCTACTAGTTTTGAACCAATAAGATTTAGATCGGTAACAACAGATACACCAGCACTCTCTAGCGCTTTAAATTTATCTTGTGCTGTTCCCTTTCCACCTGAAATTATTGCACCAGCATGCCCCATTCTTTTTCCCTTTGGAGCAGTTACACCTGCTATGTAAGAGACAACTGGTTTAGTTACATTGTCTTTTATGTACTCTGCTGCCTCTTCCTCTGCAGTACCACCAATCTCTCCAACCATCACAATAGATTCAGTTTGACTGTCTTCTTGGAACATTCTTAAACAATCAATAAAAGATGTTCCATTGATAGGGTCTCCACCTATTCCTACACATGTGCTTTGACCTAAACCTACTTCAGAAGTTTGGTTTACAGCTTCATACGTTAAAGTACCAGACCTAGATACTATGCCAACTGAACCCTTTTTATGAATTGAAGCAGGCATTATTCCAAGTTTTGCTTCTCCAGGTGTGATTACGCCAGGACAGTTTGGGCCAATAAGCCTTGATCCTGAATTGTTATTGAGCACATCAATTACTTCTATCATATCTAAAACAGGTACACCCTCAGTTATGCAAATTATTAACTCAATGCCGTTTTCTGCTGCTTCAGTAATGGCTGCTTTGGAAAATCTTGCTGGAACAAAAATTACAGAAGTATTTGCACTAGTCTCATCAATAGCTTCTTTTACATTATCAAAAACTGGTAAATTTAAGTGTTGTTGACCACCTTTTCCTGGTGTTACCCCACCAACAATATTGGTTCCATATGCTATGCATTGTTCAGCATGCATTGTAGCTTGTGAGCCTGTGAAGCCCTGAAAAATAGCTTTGGTTTTATTATCAATTAAGATGCTCATTTAACAAGCTCCACTATTTTTTGTGATGCCTTCATTAAAGAATCTTCTCCAATTACATTTAAACCAGAATTATTTAGAAGAATTTTTCCTTCATCACTCATATTCCCTTGAAGCCGAACGACAATAGGCACATTTACATCAATTTCATTAATTGCCCCAATAATACCTTCAGCTATCAGATCACACCTGACTATCCCACCAAATATATTTACCAAGATACCTTTTACATTCTTGTCTGAAAGAATTAATTTAAATGCCTCTCCTACTCGTTCTTTTGTTGCAGTTCCACCCACATCAAGGAAATTTGCTGGCTCTCCATCATATAGCTTTATTGTATCCATCGTTCCCATTGCTAAACCTGCTCCATTCACCATGCATCCGATATTTCCATCGAGGGAGACATAACTTAAATCGTGTTGCTTAGCTTCATATTCTCTTTGATCTTCTTGAGAAGGATCTCTTTGGCCTAATATCTCTTCTTGTCTATACAAAGCATTCTCATCAACATTTATTTTTGCATCTAAGCAGTGAAGCTCACCACTACTAGTGATAACTAGTGGGTTAATTTCTAATAGACTTAAATCTTTTTCTACAAAAAGCTTATGGGTATTTTTAACAATTTTTTTAAATTGCTCTGTTTGGTTTGAATTAAAGTCTAGCTTTGAGCTCAATTCATTAATGTCTTGTTCTGAAACCTGAACATTATGTTTAAATTTAAGTTTGAGAATTTTTTCTGGATTAGTTTCCGCAACTTCCTCAATATTCATACCACCAGCTTTAGAAACTATCATCGATACACATTTATCAGCCCTATCTACAATTAAACTCATGTATAACTCCGAATCGATATCAGTCAATTCATCTATTGAGACAATATTTACTGGAAGCCCAACTTCATCTGTTTGGTTGGTAATAATATTTTTTCCTAACCAAGAGCTCACAAAATTTTCAATTTCTTCTTTATTCTTGCAAAGCTTTACTCCTCCTACTTTTCCACGACCACCGGTATGAGCTTGAACTTTAGCTACACATCCATTTGAAAAATCTATTGAAGCAATTGCATTATCAACATCAGATAATTTTCTGATTAAGCCACGTTTAGATACTGGCAAATCATAAGATTCAAATAATTCTTTTGCTTGGAATTCGTGTAGGTTCATTAGTTCCCTATATGAATTGCTTGTTTATTTACTGCTAATGCAGCTTCATGGAGAGCTTCAGATACAGTTGGATGACTAAACATTGTTAAACCAAAGTCTTCTGAACTTGCTGAGAACTCCATTCCTATTAAACCTTGTTGAAGAATTTCTGAAGCTGAATTTCCAAAAATTTGAACTCCAAGCACTTCATCTGTCTCTTTATCGGCTAACATTTTTACAAAACCAACAGAGTCACCTGAGGCAAGGGCCCTTCCGCTTGCAGAAAACGGAAAACTACCTTTCTTATAATCAATATTTTCTTCCTTTAAGTCTTTTTCAGTTTTGCCTACCCAAGCAATTTCAGGATGTGTATAGATCACACTTGGTACTAGATCATAATTAACTTCCATTCTTTTACCTGCGATCCTCTCTGCAACCATGACACCTTCTTCCATAGCTTTATGTGCTAGCATTGGGCCTCTAACAATATCACCTACTGCATAAACGTTATCAATTGATGTTTGGCAAAAATCATTTACAGGCACAAATCCCTTTTCATCTAAGGATAAGTTCACGCTTTCACTTAATAGGTTTTCTGTGAAAGGTCTCCTGCCCACTGCAACAATAACTTTTTCATAATCAACATTATTAAGTTTGCCATCTATTTCGATCTCCAAAGAAACTCCTTTTCTTGTCTTTTTTGAACCTTTTACGTATGACCCTAAATGGATATTTAAGTTTTGTTTTCTAAACTCTCTATCTATCAGTCTTGATATATCATCATCGAGCATAGGTAGAAGTGATTTTTCAGCTTCATATATATCCACATGTGCTCCAAGTCTTGACCAAACGCTTCCTAACTCTAAACCAATAACACCTGCCCCAATAATTGCTAATTTTTTTGGTGTTTTATTAAATTCTAATGCTCCTGAGCTTCCAACTACTGTTGTGCCGTTCCAAGGAACAGATGGGATATTTATTGGTCTAGAACCTGTAGCAAGAATTATATTTTTTGCTTTGAGAATTTCTTTTTTTCCTTTTGCTTTTGTTACTTCCACTTCATTCGCTGATATTAGTTTTCCTTTGCCATGGATAGATTCAACTTTGTTATGTTTGAAAAGATGAGCAACCCCACCAGTTAATTTAGTGACAATTTCATCTTTTCTTTTCATCATTTTGGTTAAATCGTAAGAAGGTTTTGAAACTTTTATGCCATGCTCATCGAAACTTTCTGATATCTGTTGAAACTTATAAGATGAATCAAGTAATGATTTTGATGGAATGCAGCCGACATTTAGACAAGTACCGCCAAGTTTAACTTTTCCTGAACTATCTTCATCAAACTCAACACATGCAGTTTTTAAACCTAGTTGAGATGCCTTAATTGCTGCAACGTAACCTCCTGGGCCACCGCCTATAACAACTACATCGTATTCCATTTAAACTCCTAGTATCATTGATTCAGGTGATTCTAAAATTTCTTTTATCTTCACGAGGAATGATACTGCATCTTTTCCATCAAGCAACCTGTGATCGTAAGTTAATGCCAAGTACATCACTGGTCTAATCTCAATATTGCCATTCACAACCATTGGTCTATCTTGAATTTTATGCATCCCAAGAATAGCTGACTGAGGAGGATTAAGTATTGGGGTAGATAAAAGAGATCCAAAAACACCACCATTTGATATAGTGAATGTTCCACCAGTCATATCCTCAATACCCAATTTTCCATCTCTGGCTTTTATAGAATAGTCCCTTATAGCTAGCTCAATTTCAGCAATTGATTGATCCTGAACATTTCTTACTACTGGTACAACTAAACCACGATCAGTAGATACCGCTACTCCAATATCTTGAAAACCATGATAAACAATATCGTCACCATCAATAGAAGCATTAACAATAGGCATCTCTTGTAAAGCAATACTAGATGCTTTTAGAAACATACCCATGAAGCCTAGTTTGACTCCAAACTTTTCCTCAAATGTCTCTTTATACTTTGCTCTTAGCTCTTTAACCTCAAACAGGTCAACTTCATTAAAGGTCGTGAGTGATGCTGTTTGAGATTGTGATTCAAGTAATCTTTTTGCAACTACAGACCTTAAGCGCGTCATGGGGACTCTTTTTGATGAAGTTGTTGATTCAGTCACAGCATTATCACTGCCAGTTTCTACTGATTCAACTTTTGATTCGGCATTTAATATATCTTGCTTTGTTATGACACCTTTTTTTGTAGTTGTTTGAATATCTTCAACAGCAACATCTTTTTCATTTAAAAGTTTTTTTGCTGCTGGCCCCATCCTAAAACCCTTAAGGTCTTTCTTATTTTCTGAACTTATTTTTTTTGTTTCTGAAGCAGGTTTTTTTATTTCTTCCTTTACAGGAGCTGGTGCTGGAGGGGGGCTTACTGCTTCCTCA
>Ga0207993_1000613_pt1 | contig 13995 bp, 15 predicted proteins | sample ETN01SmetaG_2_FD_185791 | JGI IMG/M metagenome (GOLD analysis project Ga0207993, IMG submission 185791) | Marine microbial and viral communities from oxygen minimum zone, Eastern Pacific Ocean - ETNP2014F12-01SV265 (SPAdes) (version 2) | ecosystem: Environmental > Aquatic > Marine > Oceanic ...
GTTCCTCAATCTGCCAAACTCTCCTCTGCGGATTGAATGCTACGACATGAGCCACCTGCAGGGCAGTAATTACGTAGGCTCAATGGTCGTTATGGAAGATGCAATTTTAAAAAAGAAAGACTACAGGAAATTCAAGATTAAAAGCATTGATGGAAATGATGACTATGCTGCGATGGCTGAAGTAGTTCGAAGAAGGTTAATGAATCTACTCAAAGAAGAAAGTGATCAAAGCAACGATGCATCAAGTTTCTCTTACCCTCCTCAACTTCTTCTCGTTGATGGAGGTAAAGGGCAGCTTTCAGCCACTGTTGCAGTACTAAAGGAGCTTAATCTCTTTGGACGGATACCAGTAGCCTCACTTGCAAAACGAAACGAAGAAATATTTCTTCCAGGTAAATCAGAACCTGTAATCCTTCCACGTAATTCAGAATCTTTATACTTGTTGCAAAGAATTCGTGATGAAAGCCATAGGTTCGCAATTACTTACCATCGTCAACTTAGAAAAAAAGACATGAAAAATTCGGTCCTTGACGGAGTTTCCGGCCTCGGTCCCTCCAGAAGAGCACGATTAATAAAGGAATTCGGAAGCATCAAAAAAATTCGGCAAGCGACGCTCGAAGACCTACTGAAATTGACGTGGCTTCCAGAGGAAGTCGCTAAATCTATTTATCAAAAATGTTCAAACCCCAATAGAGCCACGTGAATAATTCTCCGAAGAATGCCAAAAGCATTTGGGATAAGCTCAGCGAATGGTGGATTAGTAGCATCGAGGATGACGAATCATCAGAATATGTCGAAATTATTGTTCCACTCCTAGAGGGAATTCTCACCCAGAAAAAAACTATCCTTGACGTCGGTACCGGGACCGGTCGAATGGCTCAAGAGGCTGGAAGAGTCACGGAGCATGCAACAATAGTCGGAGGCGATATTTCCATACGGCAATTACGCCATGCCAAAGAAGTAACTAGCGGTATCCAATTTGTGCAGCACAGCATTGAACAAATGCCCTTTAAAAATGAACAATTTGATGCAGTAATATGCTCAATGGTTCTTGAGCACCTAGAAAGTCTTCTGGAAGCAGTATCTGAAATTGCAAGAATTTTGGAAAGGAACGGAACGCTTCTAATAATTATGAATCATCCGGTATTTCAATCTCCTAATAGCGGAGCTGTCACCTCACACAGTCACGACAGTGAATCCATTTGGGGGATAGGTAATTACCTTACTGAAACAAGCGAAATAGAAAAGATATCCACTGAAATAGAGGTACTATATGCGCACCGGACCCTCAGCACTTACTTCAATGCGCTTTCCGAAGAAAATTTCATGATTGAGAATGTTATAGAGAAGTCCCTTTCCTCAGGGCTTCCAGGAATTCCTGAACTCCTAATGATCTTATGCAGAAAAGTACAGTAAATGTAAGAAAACTGCATTGTGTATAGAGCTAGAATTAAATATGGCAGAATTTCTTATCATTGGAGGCTATTCAGGGGCCGGTCGATCTGAAGCTGCTAAATGCCTTGAAGACTTAGGGTGGTTCGTCATCGATAATCTACCAACCGAATTAGTTTCCAAGGTTGCTGAACTAGCTTTAGTAAAAGGTTCCGCCACCAGCAATATCGCATTGGTCGTAGGTGCAGGGTCACCCGAAGAGACGATAAAGGAAATTAGCCATCTAGGAGACAGCGAAACGCTTAACGTGAGAACCCTTTTCTTGACTGCGAGTATTGAAACGTTAATTAAGCGATACGAAGAGACTCGGCGTAGGCACCCCTTCAAGGAAGGAGACGGACTGGCCGAAAAAATAAAGTCCGAAATTGATGAGTTAAAAGAACTTCGAGGTTTCGCTGATATTGAGTTAGACACTACCGACCTGAATGTGCATGACCTTTCATCACGCCTCGCTGAGCTGTTCACTATCGAATCAACAGCCTCGACACTGCAGACAAGAATTGTTTCCTTCGGCTTTAAACACGGAGTTCCCAAAGACGTTGATTTATTGCTAGATTGCCGGTTCTTGCCCAATCCACATTGGGAAGAAAACCTTCGAGAGATGACCGGAGAGGATGGGCAGGTAAGAGAATTCTTATTACAAAAAGAAATTTCCACCCAGTTCCTGACTCATTTGGAATCAATGCTACGACTCATAATGCCTGCATATCAGGATGAAGGGAAAAGCTACCTCAGTCTCGCAATAGGCTGTACAGGCGGCAAACACAGGTCAGTTGTAATCGCCAATGAACTTAAAGGAGTTCTCAATTCTTTGGGCTTTGGAGCATCAGTTAGTCATCGGGACATAGAAAAATAAAAAGCCACACCGGTCACTGTCTTTCTGCTCAAGAATCGCTAGCATCACGCTTAGACGATATAGCCCCAATAGGAGGGAAACATGGCCATTCGAGTAGGTATTAATGGGTTCGGAAGGATAGGGCGAAACTTCTTTCGAGCAGCCAAGCTCTCAGGTGCAAAAATAGAATTCGTAGCCGTGAACGACCTCGGCTCTTTAGAAACGCTTGCGCATCTACTAAAAAATGATTCTGTCCACGGTAAGTTTGGAGGATCAGTCAAAGCAGTACGGGGGGGAATCAGCGTTGACGGTCAGAAACTTGCTGTCCTCTCTGAACGCAACCCCGGTGATCTTCCATGGGGAGACCTTGGGGTTGATGTAGTAATAGAGTCAACAGGAATCTTTGCCGACAAAGAAAAAGCCCAACCGCATATAGAAGCCGGAGCAAAAAAAGTCATCATTTCGGCACCTGCATCATGTGACGCGACATTTGTTGTCGGAGTAAATGATGATGATTACGATCCAAAGAAGCATCATATAATTTCAAATGCATCGTGCACCACTAACTGTTTCGTCCCTATGATCAAAGTCCTTGATGATGCATTTGGCGTCCAAGAGGGTCTAATGACTACAACACATGCGTACACCGGGGATCAGGCAATAGTAGATGGGCCCCATAGCGACTTGAGGAGAGCTCGCGCAGCTGCGGTAAATATTATCCCCACGAGCACTGGCGCAGCCAGGGCAACAGGATTAGTACTTAAAAAAATGCAAGGAAAACTAGACGGAATAGCTATGCGTGTGCCGATACCAGATGGATCAGTTACAGACTTCACAGGAATAATGAAAAAGACACCATCTGTAGAAGCAGTAAATGCGGCGTTCAAAGAGGCTGCGCGACGGGGCCCTCTTAAAAATGTTTTGGAGTACAGCGAAGAGCCTTTAGTAAGCGCAGACATTGTTGGATCTCCTGCCAGTTGTACATTTGATGCCGGGCTAACAATGACTCAAGGAAAGCTTGTAAAAATCTGTGGATGGTATGACAACGAATGGGGATACTCGAATCGTTTGATAGACCTAACGCAAATTGTTGGCACGAGAAAAACAAAGAAAGCCCGCCGCTAGACAATCGTGAGTGAGTTACCAAAACTAGAGGACTTGGGAGATATCTCAGGGAAACGAGTTCTAGTTCGAACCGATTTCAATGTGCCACTTGATAATGGTATCATCAGAGATGATCTCAGGATACGAGAAGCCATTCCAACTCTAAAATATCTTGTCGACAACGGCGCCGAAGTGACTGCATGCACACACCTTGGACGACCAAAAGGAAAATTTGAGGAAAAGTACTCCCTTGAACCCATCAGGGTAAGGCTAAATGAAATTTTACCCGGAATTAAATTGCTCGATAACTTGCGATTTAATTCAGGCGAAGAAGCAAATGATCCTCAATTCATAGAACAACTAGTTGCTGGGCAAGATATCTATGTTAACGATGCATTCGGTGCGTCACATCGAAGTCATGCATCAATTACAGGACCACCTCAACTGCTCCCGAGTGCCGCTGGCCGGCTACTTCAAAATGAAGTAGAAATTTTGCTTAGAGTCCGAAACAAACCAAAGAGACCATTTGTTGCCATACTCGGAGGATCGAAAGTCAGTGACAAGCTCGGCGTTATCGACGCGCTAGTACAGGTTGTAGACAAACTATTAATTGGAGGAGGAATGTGTTTTACGTTCCTAAAAGCGCAAGGCCAACAGGTCGGCTCCTCCTTACTTGAAGAAGGGCAAATAGATTACTGTAAAGAACTCCTGGCATCTGGGGCTCCCATCATATTGCCACACGATTTCACTGCTATGGACAGTGATGGAAAAATTGGCGATCCCGCAGTTGGGGGTACTGTTCGGCAGATGGGAAATAATATCCCGGACGGATGGAGCGGATTGGATATCGGCCCTGGATCAGCAGCTCTATTTGGAGACATAATTCAAGAGTCCAAAACTGTTCTTTGGAATGGTCCTATGGGAGTATTTGAAGACACTAGGTTTAGCGCTGGCACAAAACATGTGGCTCAATCTATGGCAGAAAACAAAGCTAGCTTTACTGTCATAGGTGGCGGCGATAGTGCTGCAGCAGCGAAAGAATTTAAATTCGATACCGAAATTGACCATGTTTCAACAGGAGGGGGTGCCAGTCTAGAACTGATAGAGAAAGGTACTCTTCCTGGCATAGACGCCCTACTGATGAATCATTAATTGTAAAGGAAAGATATGGCAGATAGAAAACCTTTGATAAGCGGAAATTGGAAAATGCATCATAACCATTTTGAGGCCATACAGATGGTCCAAAGTCTTTCATACCAATTGAACGCTGACGACTATTCTCATTGCGACATATCCGTGCATCCACCATTCACTGATCTACGCTCAATACAGACCGTCCTAGAATCCGACAACATACCGATCCTATTAGGCGCTCAGCATTGCCACGAACAAGAAAAGGGTGCTTATACAGGTGAGGTCTCAACTGGAATGCTAGAGAAGCTTAATGTCAAACTAGTAATTGTTGGGCACTCAGAACGACGCGAAATTTTCAACGAAACAAACTCACAGATCAATGCAAAAGCGAAAGCAATCTTTAAGCACCATATGACACCAATTCTGTGTGTCGGAGAAACTTTGGATGAGAGAGATGCTGGGATTGCCAAAGATAAGGTGAAAATTCAGTTAGATGAAGGACTCCAAGGTATCGGCAAAGATCGTGTAGGAAGCATGGTAATTGCTTATGAACCGATATGGGCTATTGGTACAGGAGCAACCGCCACGCCCGAGGACGCACAAGAGATGTGCGCTCACGTTCGAGACTGCATTCGTCAAATTAGCGGGAAAGCAACAGCAGAAATGGTGCGGGTCCAGTACGGGGGCTCAGTCAAACCGGTTAATATCGCAGAGTTAATGTCGCAGGACGATATTGATGGGGCTCTAGTCGGGGGAGCAGCGCTAGAAGCTGAGAGTTTTGCTCGAATTGCGCAATACAGACTCCAATAAGGTCCGGTATTTATATTCTTTGTATCTTAGAAAACACTATTCGTAGACTCATCTTGATAACATCACGATATGACCGCTTTACTAGTCGTAATTGATGTTCTCGTTGCCCTCGCTCTGATTGGGTTGGTTCTGCTTCATAGTGGTCGCGGTGGAGGGCTATCGGACATGTTCGGTGGTGGGTTAGGTTCCCAAGCAGCGGGGTCAACTGTGATCGAAAGAAACCTTGACCGGATTACAATTATTCTCGCTTTAGTCTTTACTTTCGTTACCTTGGCGCTTGCGCTAATGATGGACGAGTAGGGACTACCAAAAACTATTCACAAGTCTAGATTCGGTTCGTGCACGGTACACTAATTGTTCAACCATGTCGGAGTGGCGGAATCGGCAGACGCGCTAGCTTGAGGGGCTAGTGCCCGTTACGGGCGTGGGGGTTCAAGTCCCCCCTCCGACACGAAGGTTTCAGGAATATTAAATAAAACGTCTGGTTTGTCTCTGTTGCGAAACCCGTCTAGTTTCTCGTTCAAGGAAGTGAAGTTTTGGATTCTGGAGGGATCTATGCAAAGTAAAATTAGAGCACATGATGGAATTGTGGGAGCCACATATATGTTGAGTGTGATTCTCGCCGCAGCAACGTCAATTCAGTGGCTGTGGGTTGCCGGAGTTGTAGCAGGGCTTCAAATAATTAGCCCGGTAACGAAATTTTGTCCAGTCTATTTTGTGCTGAACAAGATGATGCCAGACACAGAGCCAATTCAAAACGGTCAACGCAATTAATAACATAGAAAGGAATTATTTATGTCTTATATGGCGGGATTAGTAGTAAGAGCTTCAAATGTTGAAAAACTATTAGAGGATATGGATTCATTTGGTCGTCAAGCATTTATGGATGCGGGGGCTACTGATATGTGGATAACGCAATCAGTGATGGCTGGAGATGGCTACGGTGAAATATTTATTACATCAGATTGGGACTCCATTGATGCAGCTGTTTCTGCTCCAGATGAACTTCGTGCACGACCCGAATTTATTGATGCTATGCAAAATGCAGGAATTCAGACTTTGCGAAGAAGCCTGATGCAAATCCATACACAGCGAGGTGAACTGACCGGAAAATATGGATCGCTGATCATAAGCGCAGGTGCTCAGCAGGATCAGGATACGATTGAATCAAATGCTGACGCAATTTGGGGTCACATGGGTAAAAATGCCAATGGTATTCGATGGACGCAAGCCATGGCTGCTGGTCCGCTTACAGGTATGTATGCAACAGTGACTACAGCTGATTCTTTGGACCAACTCATGGAATCAAGTAACGAGATGTTTGCAGACCCTGACATCATGGGTCGAATGGCTGAAATGGGATTCCAGTTAATCCAAAGACAACTTTTCCTTAATTTAGCTGATTAACCAATCAATTTAGGAAAGTCCATTTTGGATAAGAGTTAGCTTTGGCTCTCGCAGTAATTGCATCCGCCTAAGCTCATCAGGCTAAAGTAGGAAAATGGTTGGATACAGGATAGAAAAAGACACCTTAGGCGAAATAGAGGTACCTAAAGACAAGTATTGGGGTGCTCAAACACAACGCAGCATACAGAATTTTGATATCGGGGGTCAGACAATGCCTGTGGCAATCATTGAGGCTTTTGCATATCTAAAAAAAGCCTCTGCAATAGTCAATGCAGAACTGACAGATTTCTCCGAAGATAAAGCGAACGCAATAAGTCAAGCCTGCGATGAAATCATAGCCGGAGACCTGAAAGATGAATTCCCGCTTGTGGTTTGGCAGACGGGTTCAGGTACACAGAGCAACATGAACTTGAACGAAGTTATAGCCAATCGCGCTACTGAAATACTTGGAGGAGATTTTAGGGAAGAGAAGCTTGTGAGCGCTAATGATGATGTAAATAAAAGCCAAAGCTCCAATGACACTTTCCCGACCGCCATGCACATGGCAACTTACAAGACAATCATTGAGAAAACACTGCCAAACGTTAAGCAATTACACGATACTCTCAGGCAAAAGTCATCTGAGTTCATGTCTGTTACGAAAACTGGCCGAACACATCTAATGGATGCTACTCCTTTAACGCTGGGTCAGGAGTTCAGTGGGTATGCAATGCAACTACAGAGAGGAATGGAAGCAGTCTCAGATAGTTTGCATCGAATCAGGGAATTAGCTCTTGGGGGAACTGCTGTCGGTACGGGATTAAATACTCCCAAAGGCTACGATGTCGCTGTCGCTGAGAAGATATCTGAACTCACAGGGCACCCATTTATAAGTGCTGAAAATAAATTTGAAGCACTCAGCGCACATGATGCCATGGTTGAAATAAGTGGAAGCCTTAAGCGTTTAGCAGTTAGTCTTATGCATATCGCAAATAATATACGGCTTCTTGCAAGTGGTCCACGGTGCGGGATCGGTGAGATTACTCTACCCGCAAACGAGCCAGGTAGTTCAATTATGCCCGGTAAGGTCAATCCAACTCAGTGCGAGGCGTTAACAATGGTTTGTGCTCAGGTAATCGGGAACGATGCTGCTGTCACGGTTTCGGGAACGCATGGGCAATTCCAATTAAATGTTTTTAAACCAGTGATGGCATACAACGTGCTAACCAGTGCTGACCTTCTCGCTGATGCTGCAAAAAGTTTCAACGACAATTGTGCTGTAGGTATAGAGCCAAATTTTGAGAGAATAAGTGGTCTCCTTTCTCAAAGCCTGATGCTCGTGACAGCACTCAATACGCATATCGGGTATTACAAAGCAGCTGAGATAGCTCAAGAAGCCCATAAAAATGGGACGACTCTCCGTGAAGAGACACTTAGATTAAAGTACCTAACAGAGGAAGAATTCGATGAGATTGTTCGGCCTGAAAAAATGGTCGGAGAAATAGAGGCATAATGAGCAAAAAATCAATAATAGTTGGAATTGTTTTAGCCGTTTTGGGGGTGGTGGTAACCATCGTCTCAGACTCCAGTAGCGCTACTTCACTAATACCTGCCTTTATCGGCGTCGTATTTATGGGATTAGGTGTTGGAGGAAACTTGAGGCCAGACCTTAACCATCATTTCATGCATGGGGCAGCGGCCCTATCTTTAATTGCAATCTTGGGAAGTCTAGGTTCCTTAATTGGGAGAGGAAGCACTGGTTGGGCTTTATTCTCGCAACTGATGACAACAATAATCTGTCTCCTTTTTTTGGTTACAGCAATACAATCTTTTAAAGCTGCCAGGATTGCAAGAGAAGAAAATCAATAAGAAGCCGGAAATATGGGTGAAGAAATTCTCTGGCCTCCTAAAGAGGAATCCGACGAGCCTAAACTTGAGAATAGTTCTTTAGTAAAGCAGAAATTGCCTCAGCTTGATCAATCAGTGCCAATGGTGAGTCTTGCAGAAGCCGTCAACGAATCAAGTAAATCACGAGGAACTATTCGTAGGTGGATAACTGAAGGAAAAATAGAAGGGGCAATCAAAACAGATACGGGATGGAGAATTCCGATAGCCTCTTTAGTGACCTCTGGAGCATGGGATGGACAAACCAAACCTGCAGATGGAAAAGCTACTGAAGAGAAGACTGATAAAGTCTCAGAATTAGAAATTGAACTAGTAAGAGTTCGGCTAGAACTAAATTCTGAAAAGAAGCTTCGCGAAGCTGCAGAGCGAAATGCAGATGATCTTCGTTTTGCAATGCGGATGCTGACTTCTGGAGAAAATTCAAGACCGCAACAAGTTTCCCAAAGTGCAGGATCAACCCAAAATAAAATCAATACCGCTCAGAGAGTTGAAAAATTTGACTTTTCCCCTGCGAGTATTCTTGACGCCGCTAACAAACTGAAAAAACGCTTCTTAGGTTAATCCTCAGCATGGAGGTGGACAATTGAAGGTGGTCCAGCCATGAAGGGACCAATGAGGTCAAGCATTCCAGTTTCTACTCGCCAGTTCATATAAGCCTCTTGGTCGGAACGCTCAGCCCACTTCTCCCAAAGAAACACCGTGTCGGGTGCATCGGAATTTGAATACGTCTCTACACTCAAGCATCCGTCGAATGCTCTTGTGTCGCTTAGGGATGGGAGAAGAACTTCAAGAAACTCAGCTCCTTTTCCTTCTAAACATCTAAATTCAAGGTAAACGGTATGTGGCATCTTGTATCTTTCTTTCTAGAAACTAATATTACGTGAAGGCTATTCTAATAATCTTTCAGAAATCAAATAGAATTTTGGTAAGCATCTCTAATTCAAAGACTAATATAAATCTAAGGGTGAAAAATGAGTAAGGAACTAACAGAACAAGAGCTTGAAGATGTCAAACAGATTGTGTGCGCTGAGGTAGATGCTATTTCCGATGTTCTTTTGGAAGCTTCTCATGCGATCCACGCAAACCCTGAACTTAATTTTGAGGAACATTTCGCTCACGAAACTCTTACAGGAATCCTTGATGATCAAGGGTTAAAAGCTGAACGTGGCGCTTATGACCTAGAAACAGCCTTTGAAGCTTCAGTAGGGGACGAAGGAGTCTGCGTTGCTGTGCTTTGTGAATATGATGCACTTCCCGAAATTGGGCATGCATGTGGACATAACATAATTGGAACTGCAGGGTTAGGGGCTGGTATCGCTGCATCAAAAGTTGCTTCAAAACTTGGTGGTAGTCTTCGAATACTCGGTACTCCAGCTGAAGAAGGCGGTGGTGGAAAAGTATTCATGGCTGATCGGGGAGCGTTTGACAATGTAGACGCAGCGATGATGGTCCATCCTGCCTCGGGCGATCTAGTGAAGATGAATACAATCGCCATTCAGCGCCTCCACGTCGCCTATGAAGGTCTAGCCGCACATGCTGCTGCCGCCCCACATCGAGGCCAAAACGCTCTTGATGCTGCTGTTCTTGGCTATCAAAATGTAGCAGCTCTTCGACAGCACATCAGACCTGATGAACGTATTCACGGAATCTTCCTAGAATCTGGTAGTAAACCTAATATCGTTCCAGATCACTCATCTATGGAGTGGTATGTCCGCTCAAAGAATACCAAGAGTTTGGAGCCTTTAAAGAAACGCGTCCTCAACTGCCTTGAAGCAGGTGCAATGGCGACGTCATGCACAATGACACATGATTGGATTGATCCTTACTACGCAGACATGATTGACAATGAAACAATCTGTACTCTCTACTCAACTAATGCATCACGTCTAGGTCGTTCTTTAATGGAACCTGATAGTGAGAACAAAGTTGTTGGAAGCACAGACATGGGAAATGTGAGCTACATCGTTCCATCAATACATCCGATGATTGGGGTAGCGCCGCGTGGAGTTCCAATTCACACGCCAGATTTTGCTAATTACGCTAGAAGCGAAGCTGGAGATAAGGCAGTCATCGATGGTGCAAAAATTATGGCAATGACGGTGATTGACTTGTGGGGGCAAAAAACAAATTTTGAGAAAGCTCATCTAGAGTTCCAACAAGCATTTCAAGCAAGTTAAATAAACTAGTTCTATTGCAAAAGGGGAAGGGGTGTAAATGGAACTTGTCTACAGGGTTCTATGGTCAGATCATCAGGAAGACCTGTTTCAAGCTGTTGAACATGCATTTCAGGACTGGACAGGAGATGTTGCCCACGAAGTCATCACAGTTGCTGATGAAGAATCTCAAATTAAAGAATTTCGAAGAAAGGCTCATGGTGGGAACAGAACAACCCTAAGGGTCGTCTCCCAAGAGAATGAGCAAATAGTTTGGGTAGATGTGGAAAACGAAAATCATAATAGCGATTTGAGCGGGTTGGAACGCCCAAGGGAATTGGTAACTTCCCTTATAAAAACATCAGAAAATTCTGGAGGAACTCCCAAAAGAGGCAAATCTGAATTCCATATGTTATTGCCTCGACCTACTGATACAAATATTTTGCATTTCGTTGAGGAGATATTTAACTCTGAACGACCCATCTCTATTATTTGCATCGCCCAAGATCCGCTACATGAAACGGGAAAAACTATTGAGATGGCAAGAGCAATAGCTGAAGGTTACGCAGGCGTATCCCAAGTTCTTTTCTTAGATCAAGGCGGTTTGGCAAGGTTCCAAAACTTAGTTGGTTCAAACTATTCTTTAGAGCCAGGAGAATTACGAATCTTTCCTCCAGCAGATCCAGAATTCCGCACTGTTCTAGCAGCTCCTCCGATTCCAGCAAGTGATATGCGTAAAGCTACATATGAATTAATCAACAGAAGAGTTCTGAGAACGGTACAGCCATATATGTTAGCTCAACCCCTTCCGGATCTTTGTGAAAATGCCCTGCGGCTTCTTCGAGGTTTTAATGATCCATCAGATAGGGAAAAGTCTGACCGGAAAAATACTGACTTTGAGAACCTACTAGCCGAAAATCAGAAACTACGGTATAACTTTCGCGACGTATCCGCCGACCTAGAGCATGCTATTGAGGAAATCGAAAACCTTCAGGAGCAACTAGCTAAAAAAGATATTCAAAGGCGCGAAGCTGAAGAATGGTGGATCCAACGAGCAGATGCACTCGAAGCAAGCCAAGCAGAATCTGAAATGAAACGTCTCGAGATGGAAAAAAGAGCTATCTCATTCGCATTAAATGAATCAATACAGAATTTCCGTGATGAAGAAACAGAGTCAATAACGTCAATAAGCGAAGCGCTAACTAAAGGTAAGCAACTACTTGACCATGTCGAAATCGCAGAGAGAGTGTCAACTCGACTTGATGACTTAGACAATAATCAGCGCGCAAAGACGTGGGGTAGAGATATTTGGAAAGCTTTTCTGGCTTTTGAAGCATACGCACGATCTGGATATGCAGGAAACTTTTATCAATGGTGTTCAAGCGGAAATGATTTCTCATGGTTTTCACAAAGCACTGCACTCAAGGAATCAGATACCGTCCATAACGATGAACGCTTATATGCGCAACGTGTGCTGCCGATTACAACTGAAGTGGACCCGAGGGGAAAGGTCTTCATGGAATCTCATTTAAAATTCCGAGGCTCAATGGCTCCTAGACTCTATTTCTTTGATGACACCAAAGGCAAAACTCAAAAAGTGCACATTGGAGGGATTGATCCGCATAGCCGATGGGAAAATACAACCACTTAACCAAAGCCAGATTTTATTGTTTAGCCTCCGGTGCAAAACGTCTCTGAAGGATGCCCAGTAAGATTAATGAGCCTAATGCTGCGATGATGATGAGAGCGATAAGTCCCCCAGACGGTCCAGAGGAACCAGAACTAGCAATAGTAGTATCGACGACTGCATAGGGTTCGAAACCTGGTCGCGGATCAAGAATATTGAAATTCCATATAAGTGTTGACCCTCTGACTTCATCTGCATTCTGTTCAAGAATTTCGCCTGCAATTCTTACGGAAATAACAAATTCGGGCTTGGGGATCCCGAGAGCCGTAAGAAGCATCGTCGGATCAATATCTTCGCTTTGATCTGCTTCACCAGTGACGTCCCCGAATAGGTCATCCGCTGGGAGGCGGAAAGTTGCAATTCCTTCATCTTCGGTAATCGGAAAGCCATCATCCTCTTCTGCGACGGCACCAAAGTCCGAAAAGGATGCTGTGAAATTATATCCGCACCAGGAGTCATCTTCGAAAAAGTCAACTTCAGCATCCGGTGGCAAATCAGAAAGGGGACCTAGCTCATTGTCGTCAGATTCCAGAATTTCATCGCAAGAGGAACTCTGATCTTCCTCTGAAAAGTTCTCTGCGAAAACTTTACTTATTGCGAATTCCCCTCCGTAAGTACCTGAGCCATCTTCGTTAACATTTATCTCAAGATTTACTTTTATGCACCCCGACATCAGCAAAAGAAGTCCGGCACTCAGAATCATTGCAGGTACTTTAAACAAGTCCAGCGGTTTACTTCGTCGGCCCATTTCCTAAGACTAGTTGAGTTCAGGTTACGATGCGTTCGAAAGTAATATTTGCGAATTCTGCTGTTTCTAATGTGATCGTTAAAGGGTCGATAATTAGTTCATCGCAGTCTTGATTCTCAATAAGTGCCAATATGGACCCGACAGAAAGACCAGTAACGATTGCGAGGAGCGGTCTTTTGTCGCTCGAGTTTTCTGCGCCAAATTGTTCTGCTGCGCTTTTATCTAATGTCCATGACCACCCAGCTATCGTGGATTGCTGTCCTCCTCGGAAGACAGTTACTGCTTTGGGTAGGTCTGTGAGTTTCTGACATTCGGTCTCTGTCATGAAAGAGGATCTTGTTTCAGGGAATTTACTGAAGATTTCTCCTAGATTCTTATCCCTCGTTTCTAAATCATTCCCAAAGTATCTATGATGCGCTTTTGATTCATCCCAAATTTCGCGCATCTTTGGCCAGTAGTTTGATGCCTCAAAATAATGGGAACGTATTTGTGTTAAGTGGAAATCAATTTCTTGCACTCTTTGAATATAGACATGCTTTACGAAGTTCTGCCTACGGGTAAAAGACGTATGTCATCAATTTTGTGAATCTACTTCAGAAGAGCGAAGAAAGGAGTGCAAAGCTAGAGCTAGTATGACAATTGCCATACCTATAAATTGAAGTGCCGTAACTCCTTGATCAAGGAACCAAAAGGCCAAGAATGTGGATAAGACTGGCATAAGTAAGTTCAAGACACCCATCATGTGGAACGGTGCTTTACCTTGTGCGTAATTTAACAATAG
>Ga0207993_1000614_pt1 | contig 13993 bp, 9 predicted proteins | sample ETN01SmetaG_2_FD_185791 | JGI IMG/M metagenome (GOLD analysis project Ga0207993, IMG submission 185791) | Marine microbial and viral communities from oxygen minimum zone, Eastern Pacific Ocean - ETNP2014F12-01SV265 (SPAdes) (version 2) | ecosystem: Environmental > Aquatic > Marine > Oceanic ...
CGGCGATGGTCTTAAAGAATTTGCGACTGTAGAGTCAGGTTCAATTGGAGGAAAACAAAAATCTATAATTCGCTACTATGAAATTAATCAGGATGGATTCCAGGAGGTTGCATGGGAATTTGAGGCCCCTGATGGTGTTTTGGGAAATTTTGTTGATGTTGAGCTTGGTGATCTTGATGGTGATGGTTCACCTGAACTAATTACTGTTTCAAATATAGCAGAAGAAAACGACAGTGAGCTATTACAACCAATAGTTTTTTATTATTATTGGGATGGTTTTCAGTTTAGTGAAGAACCTGGCGGAGTGCTAAATCTATCAGATGGGCGAAGCTTTGTTCGCGCTCAAAATTTTACTCTTATGGATTATGACGGAGATATGGATCAAGAGCTTGCCGTATCTGTAGGAAGCCCCTTAAGACAAGTAATTGTGCTTGATCTTGATACTGATGGCGAATGGATAGAGGTTGAAACATTAAAACCCAATGGAATGCGATCTGGTGTTGGAACAATTTCTGTGACAGCAATTGATTGGAATAAAGATGGTTACGATGACTTGATTACTTCTTCGGTAGAGGGCTCTGTGTTAAAAACCCAACCTTTTTATAATACAGGTAATGAGCTTGTTTCTGGAAAGGGTCAAGAGGTTAGTTTTTCAGGATTAGATGGATTAATTCCTATTAGCATTACTACCCTAGATTGGAACAAAGATGGGTCTACGGATGTCATATTACCATTTTACAATGGAGATATGATAGCTATGACGCTTTTTGGTGATAGGGTAGATATTTCTAAACTTCCTATAGATGCAGGACCAATATCTGAAATTAGGATATCAGACTTTAACCAAGATTCCTACAGCGATATATTGTTGGTTTCTGGAGACATGAATGTTTTATCGATTGTTTACGGTACAATTGATGGAGTGAGCGGTCCATCTGAATACTTTACCATTGAAGAGGCCGGAGAAAAGGAGGCGCAGGTTTTTACAGCGCTTCCGATATCTACTCAGGGCATATATACTGGAACTGTAATAGCTGCTGGGTGGGATGGATATGAGACAACTTTGTTTATGGTTGAGCTTGGTAAAGGTCCTAAGCCTATTGAGCCTGAAGTCATGGCAGATGATATACCAAAGGAAACAGTAGAAATTTATCCTGACATATCTAAAGAAGAAATTGTTGCACAAGATCCTCCCCCACCAACGGTAACCATGGCACAACCATTGCCTGAGGGTATTCTTCCTCGTCACGTATTAACTGTTAATCAGTCGTTTGCATATACCCTACCTGAGGAAGAAAAAAAAGAATTTTACAGCTTTAGATGGCTACAACCACCTCCCAAAGGCATGTTTTTTCATTATGACTCCAAGTCGATACGCTGGGTTCCCGATGAGACTCAGCTAGGTGCATATAAAATTGCATACCACGTTGAGCGAAAATTAGGAGAGACCGTTACTCCCTCTATTGCTAAACAAGACACGCTTTTAACATATAAAGTTATTCCAGATCTTGAAGGAGATGATGAAAGGTTGTGGATATATGTTAACGACCCTCCAGTCATTGCATCTGAACCACAAGGTACTGAATTTGTTGGAGGAGAGTCTTTCGTATATAAACCAACCATTCTAGATAGGAATGTTGATAAAAAAATAAGGGTTGAGCTTGAGTCCGCGCCTATCGGAATGAGGGTTGAAAATGATGAGTTTATAGTTTGGGATACAGATTCTTCGCACATTGATATCTACGATGTTAGGCTCGTGGCAACAGACGGGTTTGACCGAGCGGTGCAAAATTTTAGTCTCTTTGCAAGAGCGGGGGTTAAAATTCTATCAGAGGCGGATACAGAGGCTGAAGTTGACCAGGCTTACAGATACAAGGTGGATATTTGGAGACCAGATCTTGAGCATATACTCAATTTCACACTAAGCAAGGGTCCAGAAGGAATGGATATCGACAAAACAGGTCTTGTAACCTGGACGCCTTCAAGTGTTCAGATCGACACACAAACCTTTGTTGTAAAAGTAAACCACGGCGTTGCGGTTGATTCACAAACTGTAAAGCTTTTTGTTAACCACCCTCCGATAATTCGCTCAGCTCCTATGAAAATGAATGTGATTAATCTTGGTGAAGAGTACCGCTTTTCTCTGGATGTAACTGACCCAAACCGTTCTGACAATCTTATTTATACAGCAGTTGAAATGCCAGATGGAATGCGTATGGACCCATATGAAGGAATGATTGTTTGGGAGCCCACGCGCGAAAACATTGATTTTTCAAAATTGCATATTAATGTGAACGATGGAAGGGTTGAAAAGACCATTACAGCAGAATACTACGTTAACGCGCCTATTAATATTGTATCTATACCTAAGATGCAAGCGGAGGTCGGGGAAGAATATAATCACCAAGTCATCACATCCGATATGAATAAAGATGCATTGTTGCCCTACGATGAGGTGATTCCCCTAAAGTCTGCTGAAAACTACAGAATATATTCTATACAAATTAGCGATGATGTATATATTGAAAACATTGATAGGTATATTATGGATTGGAATAATTCCGATGCAGTTTATCTAACCGATGATGATGTTTTGGATACGCTTTCTCTAGAAGTGTCTAGGCTCAATCTTAAGAAATACGTTGATTATGTTTTCTGGGAAAACGATAGACTCAATATTATTGTGGAGTCAATCGATGACAGGACTGTTGCAATAAAGGACATCCTTTGGGAATTCTTCCAAGGCAATAAAGGCCGACCACCAAAAGTAATTGCTCGAAAGATGAGTCCAATTAAATACACACTTTTAGAATTCCCTGATGGTATGGAAATTGATGAATATACAGGTGTGATTTCATGGACCCCTACTGTAGATCAGGTTGATATGCAGCAAGTGTCCTATATGGTTTCTGATGGATATACAAAAGATGAGCAGTCTTTTGAGATATATGCAAACCATCAGCCCGTCATTGTTTCAAGCCCTCCTGTTTCAGCGCTTGTCGGAGAGGTATTTAAATACAATATTTTAGTTGAAGACAAAAACAAGGATGCTGACCTATTGTTTACATTAACAAAAGGTCCACAGGGTATGCAGATGAGCAAAGCAGGTAAGGTAGTATGGATACCCAAATCCGCTCAAATCAATGAAAGTAAATTTACGTATGAAGTTTCAGACGGGTATTCTAGCGATAGACAAGAGGGAAGAGTTTTCGTAAATATTAACCCTAGTATAATTTCCACGCCACGACCCGTTGCTCTTACCGGACACCAATATAAATATCGGGTCGTGGCCGAAGATTTGAATAAAGACAGAATAGCTTACAAAGCTGTTAAGCTCCCCAAATATTCAACCTTTAGCAAAAAAACCGGCGTACTTAATTGGAAGCCTAGGCCAAATCAACGTGGGCCAAACGACATCATTCTTGTTGCAATGGATGAACGTGGGGCGATGACTTCTCATGAATTCCAAATACATGTTTTTGAAGATCCAAGCGCAAGACAGATGATCAGCACTGGGTGGCCTCTTCTTTTGTCGTTTGTTGGTGTGATGTTTGCTTGGGGAATGGCGCAGATTTAATCAATAATTCTTAAAGCTTATAATTATAAGCTTTGGCAGTGAGAAATAGCGATTCAAATGCCTCAACTGTTTCATCTATCGGCTCTGAATAACCTCCACCCATTAGAACAAGCACTGGACACTTTTTTTCCTTTGCAAACGCAAAGACAAGTTCATCGCGACTTTTAATACCACTTATTGATAGGTTAAGTTTACCATATCTATCAGCAGCAAGTGTGTCAACACCCGCTTGATAAAAAACTACATCGCAATCAACGTCTTTCAGTTTGTCTAAACCCTTTGAAAGCGTAGCAATATACTCTTGGTCATTTGTTCCACTTTCAACCTCTATGTCTAAATCACTTACTTGTTTTTTGAATGGGTAATTTTGTTTGCAATGCATTGAAAAAGTAAATATAGAAGAAATATCTCTTGTGATCTGTGCGGTTCCATCTCCTTGATGAACATCTAAGTCAAGTATAAGGACGCGTTTAAATTCTGTACTTTCAATGGCTTTCATAGCACAGATCGCAAGATCATTGAAAATGCAAAACCCAGAACCTTTGCTTTGCTGAGCATGGTGTGTTCCCCCTGCCATGTTACCGGATACGGGGTCTCCTTTTAATAGATCGTTTAGTGCAGATAAACTTCCTCCAGTTATTAAAAGTGTGCGGTCTATAATATTCTCTGTCCAAGGCTTGAGACCGATTTCTCTGATTTCCTTTTCAGTTAAGTTGTGAGAAAGAAATCTATCTACGTATTCTTTTGAGTGCGCTTTATAAATATGGGAAATATCTGCCTTTTGAGGTTCCAAGATTCTAAACGAATCTCTTCCTTCAAGTTTTTTCTTAATAAGCCTATAGCGCTCACGCGGAAATGATGATTCAGGGTCAATACCCTCAGTGTACAGCGAATGGTAGTAAATATTCAAAATAAATTCAAAAGTTTAGATGTGATTCTAGCTGATTTTTTCTAGAATGTACTTTTCTCCATCATTGTCCAATACAAACTGAATGCTTAGAGCACATATTTCAATTCCGCTCAGTTTTAAGTTTCTTAACCTAACTAAATCTTTTTCGGTTGTTATAATGATAGAGCCACTGTGTTCTTTTAGGGTGTTTTTAAAAGTGTCGAGGTCAGACCTTGAGAATTCATAATGGTCGTAATAAGCAAGCTTTCTCACTACATTTACATTTGCAAGATCAAGCGATTTATAAAAGCTATCTGGGTCGGCTATTGCTGAGACTGCAATAGCTGGGGTATTATCTAAAACTGTGTACGGCTTTAGGTCTTTAGAGACAAAACCAGAATTTTTTAATGTGCTGTTAAAAACTGGCAGGTTCGTGCTTTTTGCCATCTTCAATATTTTTTCTGGTGCCTGTGCTAAGTTTGACTTTGTGAAAATTAAAGCGTCCGCCCTTTTAATATGGCTAAGCGGTTCTCTTAAAAGCCCGTGTGGAATCAGTTTATAATCTGCAGTTGATGCTTGACTATTTATAAGAACTAAGTCTAGATCTCTTTCTATGGCTCTATGCTGAAAGGCGTCGTCCAGTATTATTATATCTGGATTGAAATTCTCAATCACATACATAGCGCCCCTATGCCTATTGTTATCTACTACGATAGGTATCCCATTAAGATTAAGCGCTAATTGTGTAGGCTCATCCCCAAAGTTTCTCCAATCATCCGGAATCGTAGTTCCATCTGTAACAACCTGAGTTCCTGCAGTTTTTCTGCCATACCCCCTGCTAATGATCGCAACTTTGTGTGTTGATGCTAAAAGCTTAGCCAAATATATGACCGCTGGCGTCTTTCCTGTTCCTCCAGCAGTTAGGTTTCCAACGCTGATGATCTTGCTTGGTACTTTTCTAGATACAAAAAACCGAAAGTTATAAAAAACATTTCTCCAAAAGATTACACCCCAATAAAAGAGAGTGATTGGGAAAAAAATAAACTTAACTTTTGTTTCAGTTATCCGAGACCAGGCCGACATCCTGATTGACTCTTTCCTCTAATTGGTCTAAAGATTTTTTTAATGCATTTGAGCAATCTTCAAATGAACTTTCTTCTGAAAAACTTAGTGGTTTACCAAACATTAGTGTGATAGTGCCAAAAGGCTTAGCAAGATAAAATGTATCCCAATTTGTAAAGCCCCAACGTTTTGATGATTGGCCAGCTACAGGAACAATGATTGCTCCCGTTCTCTGAGCTGCTCTAATTGCTCCCGGCTTTGGAATCTTAGCAGGTCCCTGTGGTCCATCAGGTGTTATTGCAAACACTGCATCTTTTGATCTTAAGATTTCTAGGATTTCGTTATACGCCTTTTTTCCTCCATCTGTTGAAGAGCCTCTTACAACTTTCCATCCCAATTTTGCTCCTATTCTTGAAATTATTTCTGCATCAGGGTGGTGGTTTCCAGCCAAGCCGTAATAATTGTTTTTGGAAAGCCCCATAAAAACTGTTAAAAGCGTGTTGTGCCAAGAAGCGATAATAATTGGTCTTCCGCTGGAGACCGCATCTTTAAAATGGTAGCGATCTTTGAATTCCCACTTATTAGTATTGTAAAAGAACCTTAACAAAGAAGGCCCAAACGTTCCACCAAACCAAACAAGAAATCTGTTTTTAAGTCTTTTTTCGTTTTTAGGGTTGGCCATTATAACCTGCTGAGTATAGCTTGGGCCGCTCTTTCATAAACACCTGGCATACCGATTGATCTACGTACCTGACTCATTCCACTAAGCATTGTCTTGCGCTTTTCTGTATCAGATAAGAGGGGTAGTATGTTTTCAACAATATTATTGATACTCGCTTTTCTTTGTACCATTTCGGGCACAATCTCCCTGTTGGCGATCAGATTGACCATTGATATGAAAGGAGATTTATTCATTAGGCTGGTTATAGCATAAGAGAGGGTGGATAATTTATAACAGACTACCTCTGGAGTATCTAACATCGCACACTCTAAAGACGCAGTTCCTGATGTGGTGATTGCAGCTTTTGAATACTTCATTGCACCATATATGTCCTCATCTTCTACAAGGACATCATCTAAAATTGAGAAAGAAACCCCACTAGCCTTTGTAACTATTATCTTAAGTCTTTGTACTTCTGCTTTTATTTTTTGTGCTGCGGAATAATAGAGATGCAAGTGTTTGTCTATTTCTTGTTGTCTGCTTCCAGGGATGAGAGCCAACAATATATCTTCGTTTTCTAGTTTGTGTTTTCTGTAAAATTCGTCCTTAGTTAGCTTGGGTTCTAAGCCTTCACTAAATGGGTGGCCGACATAATTTGTGGGAACGTTGCGAGACTCAAACCACTCTTGTTCAAATGGAAAAATGCTAAGTGATTGATCAATATAATTATGAAAATACTGTATTCTGTTTTCTTTCCACGCCCATAGTTGTGGTAAGATAAAGTAGCTAATTGGAACTGAGTGTGGGCGACAGTTTTTTGCAAGTCTCAGGTTGAAACCTGGATAATCAACAAGAATGACTCTGTCGGGTTTAGTTTCTTTAATTTTTTCTAAAGACTCACCCATAACATTGATCATATACGGTAGGTGTTTGATTACCTCTGTAAAGCCCATGATGCTTAGCTTATTTACGTGATGCATTATTTCAAGACCACTAGAAACCATGCGATCGCCACCATGGCCGATAAAAACTGCGGATGGTTCTTGTTTTTTGATCGCCTGAATAAGTTTGGAGCCGTGCAGATCTCCTGATTGTTCTCCAGCTACTATGAAAAACTTTGGTGGTCTAGCATTCATTTGTTCTTAAGGAGTTAAAATGGGTAATTAATTCGAATATAGATTAGCGTTAAGATGAAGGCGACATTCTGCAGTGTTCTTTTTTCTGTTTTAATTAACTTCATAAATGATAGTGGCTTGCGGTTATCATTTGTTTTCCAACGAGTGAATCGTGGTAAAATAGCTCTTACGTTTTTTTGATATTCTGAATATTCATCTCCAAAAAGATCGGATAGCTTTTCCTCTTCAAGCGAAACTATTAACGAATACTGAATAACAAAAAATGCAAGGGTAGTCAATGCCATTAACAATGGGTTTGGCGATCCAGCTAATAATACAATACCTATATACATAAGCATATTACCAACATAGATTGGGTTTCTTACGTATCCATATGGACCGGCTGTACATAATGATGGAGCACCAACTTTAGTTGTTCGCGTTTCACCACCGGCATAGGAAACTGACCACATTCTGGTCAACTCTCCGATGAGTAAAAAAAGGGCTCCCAATAATACGTGGTCGTTTTCTGGTTGGGCAAAATAGATTATTGTAAGAGCAATTGGAATGGGTGTAAAGCTTCTATTTTTGAAAAAGAAATTTCTTATTTCCATACTACTTGAGTCCTTCCAGGATTTTATCATGAATTTTTATTGCAACATCTAGGGCCTGTTTTCCAGCAGAACCGTCTACTAGTGGCTTTTCTTTTCCAAGGACAGATTGAATGAAGTTCTTTAGCTCCATCTTAAGCGCATCCTTCTTTTTTACGGCAGGTTTTTCATAGAAAATTTGTCGGTTTTTACCATCTCGGCGAACCAAGGGAGCGGACATAATAGCTTTGGGGTCGTTATCGCTTGCATCCATAGCTTTATAAACCTCAGAAATTCCAGCTAAGAAATCGATGGTCACGTAAAGATCTTGTTGAAAAATCTTAATCTTTCTAACTCTATCCTTTGCTATTCTGCTAGATGTAATGTTAGCTATGGAGCCATTTTTAAATTTTATACGTGCATTAGCTATGTCTACAGAGTTGGTCATTATAGACACACCATTAGCATAAATTTTCTCAACAGGAGAACTTATGAAAGATAGAACCAGATCTATGTCATGGATCATTAAATCTAAAACTACTGGCACATCTGTTCCGCGGCTCATGAATGGTGCCATGCGGTGAACTTCAATATATTTTGGCTCAATTTTGAGATCGGAAAGAGCTAAAAGCGCAGGGTTGAATCTTTCTATATGTCCTACCTGGACAATGGAATTGTGCTTTTTTGCTAGTTGAATTATTGAATCGGCTTCTTCTACTGTTGTAGCTATGGGCTTTTCTATAAAAACATGGCACTTGTTTTCTATACAGATTTGAGCTACATCAACATGCGTGGATGTAGGTGTAACTATAGACATCGCATCTACTTCATCTAGTAAACTGTTTAGGCTATCAAAAGCTTTGATATTCAGCTGTCTGGCAACCTCGTTTGCTTTTGTTTTGTCAGCGTCAAACACTCCAATTAAATTTGCTTCTCCAATATCTGATAGGTGTTTGGCATGATGAAAGCCCAAGTGACCAACACCAACGACTCCTATTTTAACTGAATTTTTCATTTATACTTCCTAAACATTAATAAAGTTACTGATGAATGATTTAAAATCTGCAAACTTATAAACACTTGCATTTAAATCCTTTGTGAGGCAATTTTGGACTTACTAATCCGAATGTATAAAAAAATATGAGAATTAATTTATGAACACCACCACCAAAACTTCCGTTGGGTTACTGATACCTGCAGTTTCTACAATTGCATTCTTTGTGGTAATATTTAACCAGAGTTTTTTAAGCGCCCTTTTTGTTGCAGTAGGTGGCCTGTTGATTTGGTTCGCATATTCGAGTATTGTACGAGCCAAGATGCCTGACATCACTGGAAATATTGTGATGCTCTATGGAGTAATGCTTTCTCTGGCATTTTTCCTGAACTATGGATTTGATGTTAATATGTTTGGTGGTTATGAGGTTCAGGTTGAGGGTGCTGTTGGTGCTGTCGTGGTGCTGTTTTTTACAGTTTTACTAGGCTCTCTCTATAATAATAGACCTGAATTGACATCAACCAAATCAGATCAAGTTATATATCAAAAGGAGGCCACCCCTAAAGAGCCTGTTGAACCCACTTCAGATTCAGAACAAGATGGTTACAGCTATGATGAAGACGACTACGAAGATTTTGACTTTTCTGATTATGAAGACGCATACGATGATATGGAAGACTACTACTCAGAGTACGAGTATGATGGAGAGTATGAAGATTAGTTTAGAACTATAGATAGTTCGTTTTTTATATCCGCTACAATACCAGCAATCCTTTTATTATTTTTTTTCTTCTCTTCAATAACCTTGCATGCGTGTAATATTGTGGTGTGATCCCTACCGCTAAAGTGCATACCAATGCTCGCCAGAGATGTTCCTAAGAGTTCTCTGCATAAGTATATTGAGGCTTGCCTTGCCTCAACAATCTCAGCTCGTCTACTTTGACCAACTATTTCAACTTCATCAACACCCGTTACTCCGGACACCTTCCTAATAATTTCCTCAACAGTTACTTCTGAAGCAGACATCTGCCCTACTCGTTCTTTTACAACCTTTTTAGCCAACTCATAATCAATTTCCTGATTCGACAGCGAAGAGTGGGCTAGAAGTCGTATGATTGTGCTTTCAAGGTCCCTGATATTGTTTTTGACATGGCTTCCAATCAACTCAATGATATCATAAGGTAGTTTGAGTCCATTCAATTCGGCTTTTTCCATAACAATTGCGACTCGGGTCTCGTAGTCCGCTGGCTGTATATCAACAGCGAGGCCTGATTTAAATCTCGACAACAACCTATCTTGAAGGCCGACCATTTCTCCGGGGTATCTATCTGCTGTGAGCACAATTTGCTTTCCCGATTGAAATAATTCATTAAATGTATGAAAAAACTGTTCTTGTGTTTGTTCTTTACCTTGAAAGAATTGGATGTCATCAATCAATAGGACATCAGCGTTCCTGTATGTTTTAGAAAACTCTACAGTTTTGTTCTTTTGTATAGAAGATATAAAGTCCAACGTGAATTTTTCACTTGAAGCACAGACAATCTTTTTTCTAGAGTCTGCATTAAGAATTCCGTTTCCAATGGCATGCAAAAGATGTGTTTTGCCCATTCCGACTCCACCATATATTACTAGCGGATTAAACGACTGTTGACCAGGTTGGTCGCTCACGTTAAGTGCAGCGGCTTTTGCAAATTGATTGTGAGATCCTTCAATGAAAGATGCAAAAGTATAGCCCTCATTTAAAGATGTCTTGGGCCTTTGTGCTGTGGGCTCAGATTGGTTGACAAAGATTTCTTCAGGGTCGCTTTGGTCCAAAAGGGGATTTTGTGGAGCAACGGTATATTTAATAACGATATTCTCTTTATGAATCGCTGCACAAGCTCTATCAATAACATCCAGATAATGCGATTGTATCCAATCGTAGAAAAATTGGTTGGGTAGCTCTAGAAGCAGTGTACCATCGTTTAACCCAATAGACTTGATTGGTTCAAACCAGGTTGAATACGCGTGACCTGGTTGGGTTTTTTTCAGTGTTTGTTTCGCCTCTTTCCAGAGAGCATTATGATCGGTCATTAAATGTTATCCACAGGTTTTCCACATAAGATATTTATTCAAATTATGCTTCTTTATTAATGCAAGACAATACTCTTTTGTATAAAGAACAAAAATTTATCCCCATTTTAGCTTTTGGTGTTTTAATTGTTGTATTTAATAATAATAGGTAGATTCCTCGTCTAATTTCGGAGGTAAAATGAAGCGAACATATCAACCAAGCAAAAGAAAGAGAAAGAATAAACACGGCTTTCGTGAGCGTATGTCAAGCGTGGGTGGAAAGCGTGTATTGGCGCGTAGGCGCAAAAAGGGTCGCAAGGTCTTATCAGCTTAACTGTTAACTTATGAACTTTAAAAAAGGCCTTTCTACACTACTTGTTATAACTATCAAAAGTTATCAGCGCCTTGTTTCTCCATTGCTTGGTCCGCATTGCCGATTTGAACCCACCTGTTCATGTTATGGCATAGATGCAATTAATCAATATGGGCCAACCAAGGGAACGTTTTTATTATTAAAAAGAGTTCTTAAGTGCCACCCTTTTCATAAAGGCGGAGCTGACCCAGCTTAATTGCTATGGATAGACAGTCATTATTAGCATTTCTTTTAATAGGGTTGATCATTGTTTTCTACCCATGGTACATGAGTATAGTTGCTCCAACTGCCTTAAATGAGCAGGTCGCAAATATTGAGCAATATCAAGATGAGACCATTACACCTACTACAACCATTAAGCAACCAAGCTCTTTTAAAAAAGGTGACAGTCCTTTAAAAACCGTTCGGGTTACTAATGGTCTTTATGATTTAGAGTTAAGCAATAAAAGTGGCGGCTCTTTCAGCAAATATCAACTGTTTAATTATGTGGATCATGAGGATCGGCTGGTTAGCCTAATTAGTACAGACAACACCAATAATATGGTATTATCCTTTATTTCTATCGAGGGTGATAAGATTATTCTGGATAATAATTGGAATTTAAAGGAGAATATAAGCTCCCTCAATGTAGAGCGCGGCAAACAAGCTCTTACCTTTTATACCACTCACCTTGGACAAGAAATTACCAAAACATATACCTTCTACCCCGATTCGTATTCTATTGATGTCGATATATCCTTTTCAAGTCCATCTAAATTTATATCGCGCAATCAGTACTCACTTTCTTGGAGTGGTGGTTTGCCCCCAACAGAAAAGAATGTTAAAAATGATTATATGTTTTTTGAGGGTTATGCATCGCTAGGTGGAGAACGAATGGGTTCTAAACCTAAAAAAGGTAAGCCTAGCACTGAAACGCAAAAAGGGTCTACCCTTTGGTCTGCAATCAAAACAAAGTATTTCATTGCTGCTATTGTGCCAGCAGAGCCTGCTATTGGCGCCACGGTAACCAGCGAGCTCGTGGGTCAAATGCCCGTATACAATACTGAACTTTTACTTTCTACTAACAGTAGTAACGCATTTACGTCATACATAGGTCCATTAAACTATGAATCCCTTCGTGCTTTTAATGTTGGTCTTGAAAAGAACGTTGATCTAGGCTGGGCCCTTTTTAGACCTATTGGTCAGGTTATTAGTTGGTTGCTAACCAAGATGCACGCTATCATTCCTAATTATGGATTAGTCGTTATCTTGTTCGCTGTTCTTATAAAACTGCTTCTAAATCCATTAACTGTAAAAACATTCGAATCATCACGAAAGATGCAGGAGCTTGCTCCTCAGATTCAGAAGTTGAAAGAGAAATACAAAAACGATCCTCAGAAAATGAGTCGTGCTCAAATGGAGCTGTACCGTAATTCTGGTGCAAACCCAATGGGGGGTTGTTTGCCAATGTTGATACAGATGCCCATCCTTGTTTCTGTCTTTTCTATATTTCGCTCAAAGATTGAGTTTCGTGGTGCTCCCTTTTTTGGTTGGATCTCTGATCTTAGTGTGCCAGACACCCTGGTAGAGGTTGCGGGCTTTCCTATCAATATTTTACCAGTACTAATGGGGTCTACAATGTTTATCCAACAGAAGATGATGGCTGCTCCAAATGCTGACGCAAATCAAAAGACCATGATGTATGTGATGAATGTTTTCTTTTTATTCTTGTTCTATAGTTTCCCTTCTGGTCTCAATCTATATTATTTTGTATTCAACCTATTATCAATTATCCAGCAAAAATACTTCATGCCTAAGCCCGCTGTTGCAGTTGCTGGTACGTCAAAAAAATGATTAATGGGGATGCTACCTTTGTGGCGCCCGCAACCCCATACGGACACAGCGGCCTTGCGGTAGTACGTATTAATGGACCAAAATCACTTGAAACTCTTTCTAAGTTAGCGCCCAATACCAAGCTCAAAGATCGTAGCGCTGTTCTATCTAAAATTCGCACATCTAGTGGCGAACTAATAGATGAATGTGTTGTTACGTTTTTTAAATCACCTAAGTCCTATACTGGTGATGATTTAATAGAGATTTCTTGTCATGGCAGTCCCTCAGTTGTGGATAGACTAATAGATGAGATTATAAAGCATGACGTAAGACCAGCTGAGCCTGGTGAGTTTACAAAAAGAGCATTTTTAAATGGTAAAATAGACCTTATTCAATCTGAGGCCATAGCATCCTTAATTGAGTCAAAAACAAACAAATCAGCACAAATTCACAGTAACACGCTTGATGGTGTTCTTTCTAAAACCTTAATCAACACACTAAACAAGCTAATATCTATACTTGCAGATATTGAGCATGCAATTGATATATCTGAGGATGAAATAACTGATAGGTTTTATAGGAACTGCAAAGACAAGATAGGCGAAGTTCATCAAGATTTTAAGGATATATTATCCACATACAACATTGGAAAGCTCTTAAATGATGGAATTCGGGTAGTAATCACAGGAAAACCCAATGTTGGTAAGTCAACATTATTAAATCAGCTTTCTGGGCTTGAAAAAGCGCTTGTGAGTGATCAGCCTGGTACCACCAGAGACCTAGTAGAGGTTGTCCTTGATATTGATGGAATTCCAGTAAGGTTCATTGACACCGCCGGAATTCATATTACTGACGATAAGGTTGAGAA
>Ga0207993_1000617_pt1 | contig 13984 bp, 10 predicted proteins | sample ETN01SmetaG_2_FD_185791 | JGI IMG/M metagenome (GOLD analysis project Ga0207993, IMG submission 185791) | Marine microbial and viral communities from oxygen minimum zone, Eastern Pacific Ocean - ETNP2014F12-01SV265 (SPAdes) (version 2) | ecosystem: Environmental > Aquatic > Marine > Oceanic ...
TAACGATCGGTACCACTGTCCAAGCTACTTCAACTGGCGTATTGTGGGTAAAGGACGCCGGCTCAGGATTGGATTTACGATTAAACTTAAAAATTACATACCCTAGAAGAAATATTACAAAGAGGCTTATTGCTGTAATTATAATATTAAGCATCCCATCCAGCCACTGCAGATCTCTTGCTAACTCTGTTACTGCGGGCTGAAAACCAGTTCCTGATTGCTTTGGAACCCCAATCAGCTCTAAGTTTTCCTGCGAGTTGGCTGCAGTTCCTAATAAAAAGGCTGCAGTACTATACTTAAAAATATTTTGTCCCATAATATAACCTAAGTTTGTGCTGTAATTGGCTGTTGTCTTATCTGAGTTTAAAACCATATTCTTGCTGATAGATAAAGAAGAAAACTTGCGTCAAAGAGACGCTTTCTATCATTTTGGCCAAATTTGGAAAAAAATTGGATAAAAAAATGCGAAACGAAATATTTCAGCCCTTCGAAGAGTCCTTGGACGAGACCAAAACCCAGAAATTTTTGGCTGACACACTAAAATCCGCTGACGATGGTGAATTGTTTTTCGAAGAGAAGCGTTCCGAGTCGCTTGTGTTAGATGATCAAAGGTTGAAGTCTGCTAATCTAGACGCTGCAAAAGGTTTTGGGCTCCGCGCTGTTAAAGGCGAGACAACTGCTTATGCTCACTCAACGGATATAAGTGAAAAAGCATTAAAAAGGGCTGCAGAGACTGTTAAGTTACTTAATTCAAATGGGACTCCACAGTTTAATCAACCTCCTTCAAATTTAATAACCAAACTCTACCACGATATAGACCCAATTATTGAAGCACCATTTTCATCAAAAGTGGATTTACTTAAGGAAATTGATGAGTATGCCCGAAACTTAGATCGAAGAGTTGTTCAAGTTTCAGCATCAATTTCAGCTTCGGTTCAAAACATATTAATTATGCGGCATGATTGTGATCTCAAACGAGATACAAGACCTTTAACACGATTAAACATTTCTATCAGTGTTGAAGAACGAGGACGCCGTGAAACCGGTAGTGCTGGTGGCGGAGGTAGATACGCGCTTTCCCTAATCACTGCCCCAGAAATTTGGCAAGGTTTTGTTAAAGAAGCCTTGAGAGTTGCAATTTTAAATTTAAACGCAGAACCAGCTCCAGCAGGGGTTATGGATGTAGTTCTAGGACCAGGGTGGCCTGGAATTTTACTGCATGAAGCAGTTGGTCATGGTTTAGAAGGCGACTTTAACAGGAAAAACACCAGTGCTTTTTCAAACTTAATGGGGAAACGAGTTGCAGCAAAAGGTGTTACAGTTTTGGATGATGGTACAATCCCTGATCGAAGAGGTTCTATCTCTTTTGATGATGAAGGAACTCCAAGCGCAAAAAATACCCTGATCGATGATGGGATACTAGTGGGTTATATGCAAGACAGACAAAACGCTCGCCTAATGGGCACATCATCTACCGGAAACGGGAGAAGACAGAGTTATGCGCATCCTCCAATGCCCCGAATGACAAACACATACATGCTCAATGGCACAGAGAATGTAAACAATATGCTATCTTCATTAAAAAATGGGATATATGCCGTTGGGTTTGGCGGAGGTCAGGTTGATATAACTAATGGTAAATTTGTTTTCTCATGCACTGAAGCATACAAAGTTAAAGATGGTAAAGTTGGTCCTCCCGTAAAGGGTGCAACTCTTATAGGAGATGGTGCTTCAGCTCTTAAGGAAATTCGCGCGATCGGCGATGACATGTCGTTAGATCCAGGTATGGGTACGTGCGGAAAAGCGGGACAATGGGTCCCTGTAGGGGTTGGTCAACCATCACTGTTGATAGGTGGCTTAACTGTCGGTGGATCACAAACCTAAATAAAAAAATAAGTTAAATGCGATCAACTTGTAGGATTATTTTTTTAATTAAGGATCTATCGCTTATGGGTTTGTAGTTTTTGCAATAGGAAACCAAATATTTTTGATTAAAGTTCAGACAACGGATTGACAACACCCAGTTAGTCAATTCATTAAACGCCGCAATAAACTGTTCGTCGAGTCGGAAGGAAACATAATGCCTGTAGTTGTTGTGGAGTCTCCAGCTAAAGCAAAGACGATCAATAAATATTTGGGGACAGATTATAGCGTATTTGCATCATATGGTCATGTAAGAGACCTACCTCCAAAAGATGGATCAGTTGACCCGAAAAACAACTTTGAGATGTTATGGGAGGTATCTACTGATAGTAAAAAACACATCAAAGCAATATCAGATGCCTTGAAGAAAGATAACACTCTTATCCTGGCAACTGACCCAGATCGCGAAGGCGAGGCGATAAGTTGGCATTTAGAGGAGGCACTTCGTAAAAGACGTGCAATCAATGGAAACACGCAAATTCAACGCGTCGTGTTCAATGCAATCACAAAATCAGCTGTTTCAGAAGCTATGAAAGCTCCAAGAGAAATAGACTCGCCGCTTGTAGAAGCCTATCTCGCGAGGAGAGCTTTGGACTATTTAGTAGGTTTTAATTTGAGCCCAGTGCTGTGGCGGAAATTACCTGGGGCACGATCTGCGGGACGCGTCCAATCAGTATGCTTAAGATTAATTGTAGAAAGAGAGATGGATATTGAGGCATTTAACGCTCAAGAATACTGGAGTGTTCATGCATCTTTAAAATCCCCAAGAGGGCAGATTTTTGATGCCCGCCTCGTTAACTTAGCCGGTGATAAGTTAGAAAAATTTGATTTACATAATGAAACGCAGGCCGAATTGGCTGTTGCAGCAGTTGAAAGTCGTAACCTTCACGTTAAGAGTGTAGAAGCAAATGCAGCAAATAGAAATCCTTATGCACCATTTATGACGTCGACCCTTCAGCAGGAGGCAAGTCGTAAATTTGGCATGGGGGCTAGGCAAACAATGAGTGTAGCGCAACGTCTCTATGAGGCAGGCCACATTACTTATATGCGAACTGATGGTATCGATATGGCACCAGAAGCCGTTATGGCAACTCGAGAAGAAATTCAAAGGCGTTACGGAAATAATTACGTCCCCAAAAGCCCACGTATGTATAAGAATAAAGCAAAAAACGCTCAAGAGGCTCATGAGTGTATACGGCCCACTGATATTTCTAAAGACGCCTCAAACGCAAAAATAAATGATGTAGATCAAAAGAAATTATACGATCTTATTTGGAAAAGAACGATTTCCTGTCAAATGGAAGCCGCAAAACTTGAAAGAACTACAATTGATATCACAAGCGAGGACCAGCAGATTCTTCTGAGAGCTAACGGCCAAGTGGTAATTTTTGATGGGTTTTTGAAAGTATACGAGGAAGGTCGAGACGATAATGATAGCAAAGAGGATGGTAAGAGTTTGCCAAAACTCTTTCAAAATGAGCAATTGGAAAAACTAGGCGTAAACAAGGATCAACACTTCACACAGCCTCCACCTCGTTACACCGAAGCAACTCTTGTAAAAAAAATGGAAGAGTTGGGCATAGGTCGACCATCCACATACGCCTCTATTGTAACAACAATTCAAGAACGCGAGTATGTACGTAAAGAAAAAAACCGTCTTTCGCCGGAGGATAAAGGCCGGATTGTAACAATCTTTTTATTAAACTTTTTCAAAAAATATATAGAATACGATTTTACTGCAGGTCTTGAAGAAAAACTTGACATAATCAGTGCTGGTAAACTTGAATACACAAATGTTTTAAAAGACTTTTGGCAGGACTTTTCTTCGGCGATATCAGAAACTTCAGAACTTCGTATTACTCAAGTTTTGGATGTTTTGGATGAGGCTCTATCACCGCAGCTCTATCCGTCACGAAGCGACGGATCAGACCCCCGATTATGTCCAAAATGCAAGAGCGGCAAGCTGCATCTCAAATCTTCAAAAACAGGAGGGTTTGTCGGTTGTGGCAACTATCCAGAATGTAATTTCACTAGGCCAATTTCTGGGGATAATGGCGATAATGCAGATCGTACTTTGGGCGAAGACCAAGGGGATATTATTCAATTAAAATCTGGACGCTTTGGTCGCTACATTCAACGCGGCGAGGTCACCAGCGAAAATCCCAAACCTCAGCGAGCTAGCTTACCTAAAGGCTGGGAGGCATCAGAGATGGATCTTCCTAAAGCCCTTCAATTATTAGGGCTGCCAAGGGAAATCGGGAAGCACCCCGACGATGCTGAAATAGTGGAAGCCGGTATTGGACGGTATGGACCATTTGTTAAGCATGGACGGCTGTATGCCAATCTCAAAGAGGTCGATGAAGTGTTTACAATCGGCATGAATCGAGCCGTCGAAGTTTTGGCACTTAAAGCAAGTAACGGTGGGCGCAGATCAGCAGTCTCAAAACCTATTAAAGAATTGGGAGAACATCCTGATGAAGGTGGTCCAGTAAATGTTATGGATGGAAAATATGGCCCATATGTGAAGTGGGGGAAAATAAATGCAACACTTCCAAAAGACATAGAGCCAACAAGCGTGGACCTTGAAACTGCCGTGAGGTTAATTTCCGAGAAAAGTAAAAAAGGACCTACGAAAAAGAAAAAGCGAAAAAAGTAAGTAATATCTCACTTACTCAAAAGTATGTCCGCTACTCAATAACACACAGTAAAACGATTACTTATATTAACATCTTTTGACAAAGCTGGTTTGAACTCTAGTTCGCAACAAAACTGGAAGATGAAATCGTTTAGTCTAAAATAGCTAGGCCAAAGTGCATATACCTGACAAAATTTCAAAATGGATACGAGCCAAAAATTGGACGTTACATGAACATCAAATAAGGATGTTCAAAAGTTCTGAATGCTCATCTCAATTATTAATAGCTCCAACGGGTTCAGGTAAAACGCTCGCAGGTTTTCTACCAACAATAGCTGATCTTTATCTAAACCCATCTCAAAAATTACATACTCTGTATATTTCTCCACTTAAAGCATTGGCTTCAGATATAAAAAGGAATTTAGAAACACCAATAAAGGAGTTAGAGCTTAAGATCAGCGTGGAAGATAGAACAGGAGACACAAAACAGTCTATTAAAAAAAAACAAAGGGTAATACCTCCCAACATACTTCTCACTACGCCAGAAAGTTTGGCTCTTCTGATGTCATATCCGGAAGCGCCATCTATATTTTCAAGTTTGAAACGAATTATAGTAGATGAGATTCACGCCATTACTGAAAGTAAACGGGGAGATCAGTTATTTCTAGCAATCTCCAACATACGTAAATACTGCCTTGACGCTAAGATAATTGGCTTATCGGCTACTGTTAATGATCCTTCTATAATTGCAGGTTGGCTTGCTCCAGCAAATGATTGCGACATTATTCTTTCTGACCCAGGACTGGTTCCAGAAATTTCAATACTTAAGACCTCAGAACCTCCTCCGTGGGCTGGAGCCGGAGGATTATATTCTATCCCAGAGATTATAACTGAAATTGAGGCACACAAAACAACCTTAATTTTTCACAATACCCGAGCTCAAGCGGAAATATTTTTTCATAATCTTTGGCTGGCTAATAGTAAAAATTTGCCAGTTGCCATACACCACGGGAGTTTAGACAAAGAACAAAGAAACCAAGTTGAAACTGCGATGGTTCGAGGGGAACTACGGGCTGTGGTTTGTACAGGAAGTCTAGATCTTGGTATTGATTGGGGATCAGTAGATTTGGTAATACAAATAGGTGCTCCAAGGCAAGTAAAGCGATTGATACAACGCATCGGTAGAGCAAATCATAGCCATAGTGGGGCTAGTAAGGCTCTTATTGTCCCCGCAAATCGCTTAGAGGTACTTGAGTGTTTCATGGCCCTGGATGCAATTTATGAAAACAAACTGGATAGCGAAGTACAAACTCAAATTCCATTAGATGTAATTTGCCAACATTTATTGTTAGTCGCGTGCGCAGGGCCATTTCTGCCGGTAGATGTATTTAATGAAATAATAACGCTCGCAAAATATAAAAATTTGAGCCGTGAAGATTTCGATCAATGTCTAGATTTTTGTATAAGTGGCGGATACGCCCTCAAAAAGTACAACCAGTGGCACAGGCTTATTCAGACCAGCGACGGCTCTGTAAAACTTAGAGATCCACGTATAGCCAACCGCTTAAGAATGAATGCGGGAACCATTCAGGACAGCGATACATTGAAAGTTAGATATAAGTCTAAGCGTGGCAAATCAAATGGCTCAACTATCGGAGAAGTAGAAGAGGCGTTTGCTGTTTCTCTCACTCCAGGCGATACCTTCTTGATTGGAGGTAAGATTGTAAAATTTGAATCACTTCGAGAGATGGTCGTTGAGGTCTCGCCGAGGCCTGAAAAGAAACCCAAGATTGCCGTATTTAGCGGAACTAAATTTTCCACATCAACGTTATTATGTGATAGAATTCTTAGAACTTTGGAAGAGAAACGCTGGGATAATTTACCCGAGTATCTCTGCCGATGGCTTGAACACCAGGCATCGTTTTCAAAGTTACCACAATCCAATAGCGTACTAATTGAAACTTTTCCAAGAAATAAACTTAACTATACCTGCGTCTACGGATTTTCTGGTAGAAATGCTCAGCAAACCCTTGGCTTGTTACTAACAAAGCGTATGGAAGAACTAGGGTTAAACCCAGTAGGTTTTGTAGCGAATGACTACACCACTTTGGTGTGGGGTTTAACGAAGGTAGTTGAACCAAAGAAACTACTCCAAGGAGAAAATATTTTAAGAGGTTTAGACCTTTGGCTTTCTAATAATGCAGTTATGAAAAGAACATTTCGATCTGTTGCAACAGTAGCTGGGTTAATAGAGCGTAATTTGCCCGGCATCAAAAAGTCAGGCCGCCAAGCCACTTTTTCATCGGATATTTTGTATGATACTCTATTAAAATATGATCCAAATCATCTGCTCCTCAAAGCAACTAAGATAGAGGCAATGCAAGGATTGGTTGATTTTGGAAGAATCGAAAATATGCTTGAAAAAACCAAAAACCATATAACTCACGTTGATTTGAAGAGACCATCTCCATTTTCAGCACCACTCCTTTTAGAAGCTGGTAGAATACCAATCCATGGCAGCGCAATTGAGCTGATGCTAGACTCTGAAATTAATTCGCTTATTTCTGATGCTAGATTAGAATATTAGAAGCATTAAATTAGATCACGTTTTATAAGAAATGAACTCGTACGATTTTTATCTGTCAGGTGAAAAGCTATCAGCACTTAGCTCTGGTGGTCTTTATTGGAGTGACAAGAAAATTCTCTGCGTATCTGATTTACATTTTGGTAAAACACACCGGCTCAACCGCAACGGTGCTGGAGCATTACCCCCTTATGAAAACATTGATACTCTTAAAAGATTACAGGCAGACATTTGTGAGACAAATCCAAGTTGTGTAATTTGTCTTGGTGATAGTTTTGATGACCGGATAGCCGAGCAAAGCTTTAATAACGCCGAAACGCATTTACTAAAGATCTTGCAGAGGGATAGAGATTGGATATGGATATCTGGTAATCATGATCCTTATCCGTCCCTTCAATTTGGAGAAAGTATAAGTTCTTTCTCAAAATCATCTATTACTTTTCGTCATATAGCATTGAAGGGTGAAATTGGTGAGATTTCAGGCCACTATCATCCAAAAATCTCTATAAATTTATCGAATGCCCAAATAACTCGGGCATGCTTCATAGCAGACCAAAAACGAGTGATAATGCCTGCTTATGGAACCTATACAGGAGGGCTAAGTGTACGATCTGACGAAATAAAAGTACTTTTTGAAAATGACGCAACAGTAATGCTTACGGGAAATAAAATAAGGACAGTTCCTTATTCCTCATGTTTTTAATTGAATTTACAGCTGGGCGTTAGAATCCAGTACTTCAGCCATTAAATCATTTGAACCTTTCTCAATGGTTTCTTCAAGTTTGGATAAGAAGGTTTCTCGATCTAACCCTGGCAGTATTGGCGGTAAAAATTCTATTGTAGCTGTACCAGGTTTTTTAAAAATACCCAGCCGTCCCCAAAATAGGCCGACATTGCAGGCAACTGGCATGCACGACTGTCCTAGTTCTTCATAAAGAGCAGCTGCGCCTACTTTGTAAGGAACTTTATCTCCGGGCGCCACACGCGTCCCTTGCGGGTAAATAATTAATTGACCAGGCGTAGCATTGCCATCTTGGACTGCTGATAGCATTGTTTTTATTGCTTCACTGCGCTTACCACGCTTAACCGGAATACAGCCAATTCGTCGAGCATAAAAACCGATTATAGGCATGAAGGTTAAAGATGACTTCATAATAAATTTTGGTTTGGGCGTTTTTGATACTATCATTATAACGTCTAAAAAACTCTGATGTTTTGCAGCAATCAGCATTTCACCCGATGGCGGCTCTCCTCTAATTTCAGTCTTCAACCCGATTATCCAAGAAGCCGACCAAGTTACATAATTACAAAAAAATCGTACCACTAAATAAGCATAGTCAGTCCTAAGCAACGAAATTGGGGCACCAAAAAAAGCAATTACTGTCATTGCAAGATACATCTGCAAGGCAAATATTAAAGAACGAATCCATTGAATTATGAACAGCATTACAGAAGCCTTTTAAGAGAAGTTTTCACTGCCATTCTTGTTGCAAAAATAGATATAATTACGAATATAAGCGGAACCGTCCCAAGCCATATCTTATCAATTAAATCAAGATTAACTTCATCTAATATTCCTAAATTTTCACTAAAGTCCGGCATTAGGACCAATACAATTCCGGCACAAAATGTTCCTAAAATTGATCCAATAAAAACTCGAATGGTAAATTTTCGAACAAAAGATGTTACAATAAATGAATCAAAAGCACCAACAAGCCGAAGGACCCTGAGCACTTTTATATTTGCAGATAATGCGGCGTTTGCTGCCATGCTAACCATAGCTAATGACGATAAAACGAGTAATGCAACTGTGAACATTCCAAGTTGACTAATTAACGCCGCAACAACTTCAATGGGCTGCCTCCATTGCGAATGGTTATCTAGAGTCGCCGACGGAAGTTCTGCGCTAAGACGTAATCTAAGACCCTCATAATCAACACCGACGTCAGTTTCTTGTATTTCAATTAACGCCGGCATTTCAATTGCTTCCAATGGAAAATCAAAACCAAGCCACGGTTCTAGTAATTTTTTCTTATCTTGAAGTCCAACAAGACGTGCCGACCCAACACCCTTTGTTTGATCCAGGATAGCTAGCGCTATACTAGTTTGTTTTTCTAATAGATCGGTTGGCGCTGACAATCGTATAGAAGAGGCACTTTTTAGTGATTCTCCCCACCTATTGGATAGTTCGGCGCATATTAACGAGAAGGCTAATCCTATAACGGCGACAAAGCTCATTGCCCCAGCCGTAAAAGTTGTTAGCCAAACCGTAAAACCCGTATTTGGAACGACTTGTATGTGATCAGGACTAGCCAAGAGTGATTTCCAAAAATTCAACATAAAGGACACTACAGATCAGCTCCTGCTTGGCTTAATTTTAAATCTGAAATTCTTAAAGTCCTAGCCGTCACATGAGCCTTAGCCAGCCGAATTAAAGAAAGGTCATGTGTAGAAATGAAGATTGTTTTACCCATTTTATTTAATTCGATCATAAGTGTTAAAAGCCTCTGCGACATCTCCCAATCTACATTTCCAGTTGGCTCATCAGCCAATATTATCTCCGGTGACATAATTACGGCTCTCGCGAGTGCTAATCTTTGTCGTTCACCTCCAGATAATTCCTGCGGTTTCACATTAGACTTTGAGTCCAGACCAACCCACTTCATTAATTCCAAAACATTTGCACGTTCTTTAGTATTATCCATACCAGCAACCGTTAAAGGCAACGCAATATTTTCTTCAATACTCAAATGATCTAAGAATTCACAATTCTGATGTACTATTCCTAAGCGTCTTCTCATCTGGGAAAGTTCATAATTACTCATATTTCTAGTCTCTTGGCCAAAGACACTTATATTTCCCACTTCCGGAATAAGAGCGCCAGCGCAAAGATTAATGAACGTAGTTTTCCCAGACCCAGATGGACCAGTTAAGAAGTAGAAGGAGCCGGGAGCTACACTTAATGACACTCCAGAAAAAACTGAATTACCGCCGTAAGAATAGCTAACCTTCGATATTTCTAGCAAAACCGTTCCAAAAATCTAAAATATGAAAATATTATAACCCAAACCTAGCACTTTTCCCTATGCTATGGAAAACAATATATGCAATAAGTAATTTATTATTTCTATAAAACCGAGCATCAAAGCTTATGTTAATCAAGTGCCCAAATTGCAACGCCCAATACGAAGTTCCAAATGATATAATACCTGCTACAGGAAGAGATGTTCAGTGCTCAAACTGCTCTAAAACTTGGTTTGTAACCGGTCTTTCTGGCAAAAAAACTGTCAAAGATAAAATCTCTAATTACGAAGGTCCACAGAGCAGCGGTTTACCCAAATTTGAAACAACTGAAAGTTTTCTTAAAGATAAATCTAGTAAGGATATCGATGCAGATGTCTTGGAAATTCTAAGAGAAGAGGCTGACCTTGAGATAAGAACTCGAGAGGCAGATCGCAATGCAAGCAGTGCTGCGCAAAAGCCATTAAGTAAAAGAGCCATTAAAAATAGTACTAAAGACAATCGCAAAGCACACGATAAGATATTGCCAAATAATATCGAAATAGGAACTACCTTAGAGGAAACCTTAGCGCCAAACTCTCCAGATGAAGTCCCGGAAAAATCTAAAACCAAATCTGGTAAAGTTGGGTTTTTTATCGGGTTAGCAATAATTGGTGTTTGTTGGGCAGCGTTTACCTTTGAAGACTTAATCACTCAATCCATGCCACAAGCAGCAGCGTATATGGAAATTTACAAAAACTATGTAGATTACCTAATAGCAATAAGAGACGGTGTACTGGAAAATTTACTAGAACAAATCAAAAATTAAAAATACGTGCATTAGAGCTGCTCATTTCAACCAGAAAGGTATTTTGTCTCGAGCTATAATTTCCTCCAAGGCTGGCCTCTCTCGTATAACTGAATATTCATGATTATTTGTTAAGACTTCTGGCACCAAAGGTCTAGTATTATACTCACTGGCCATTGCAGCCCCGTATGCTCCAGCAGAACGAAAAGCCACAAGATCGCCCGAGCTACATTTTTTCATGGCACGGGATTTGGCAAATGTGTCGCCAGTTTCGCAAACTGGACCAACTACATCATAAATCGCGTTCTCTTGGTTTGAAGAAGACTTTTTGACTGGAACTATATCATGATATGCTTCGTAGAGAGCTGGACGCAATAAATCATTCATTGCTGCATCCAAAATCAAAAATTCCCTGTCGTGACCTTTTTTAACGTAAATTACCTCTGAAACTAGCAAACCAGCATTACCGACCAATAGTCTTCCAGGCTCGATTTCTATTTCACAATTTAGATGGCCTAATACTCTTTTAACCATTTCACCATATTCTTTTGGTGTTGGAGGGCTGCCATCTTCCAATCCATATGGAATACCCAAACCACCACCCAAATCAAGTCGCGTGATTTCATGCCCATCAGACCTCAAGACGTCAGTGAGATCAGCGATTTTCTTATATGCTTTCTCAAAAGGTAAAAGTTGAGTAAGTTGACTACCTATGTGGAGATCTATTCCCACAACCTGTATACCAGGCAGTGAAGCAGCTCTTGCATAAACTTCTCTTGCCCTTGATATTGGTATTCCAAATTTGTTCTCAGCCTTACCTGTGGCAATTTTTTCATGAGTTTTGGCGTCGACGTCTGGATTTACTCTTATACTTATTGGCGCTACTCGGTTCATATCATGAGCTATGCCTGATAATACTAATAGTTCCTCCTCAGACTCAACATTGAACTGTCGCACCCCCTCATGCAGGGCGAGTTTCATCTCAGCACCAGTTTTTCCAACTCCCGAAAAAACGATACGGCCACCATCTACGCCAGCGTCTCTGGCTCGTTTATATTCACCACCAGAAACAACGTCCATTCCAGCACCAAATTTTGCCAATGTTTTTAAGATAGCCTGATTTGAGGCAGCTTTAACAGCATAACATATCAAGTGATCAACACCACTGAGAGCGCTTTCAAATAGATCAAAATGTCTACGCAGGGTTGCAGTAGAGTAAATATAAAATGGTGTCCCTACTTCTTTCGCAATCTCTTGTATTGAGACTTCTTCGGCGTGAAGAATGCCCTCCTTATAAGAAAAATGATCCATTTAAAAACACCTAATTAAAAGCTTGGGAAATAATTCCAATACATATTGTAGACAATTCTGGAAAATGTAAATGAGGTCAGAGTATATAATAATAACCACTAATCTTTTACTAGGCCTCAGTCAGTCAACTCTATGGATTTAGGTGTCGGGGCTCCATCGATACCACACCCGTTTAAGGCAACTGAGAAAACTATAATCAATATAAATTTCATAACTCTAAGGTCTTTCTCCAGCGGGCAATCTGACTTCTTACTTGAGACGGGGCAGTCCCTCCATATGAGGCCCTTGAGGCAACCGAGTTTTGTACTGAAAGAACAGAGTAGATATCTTCAGTAATTCTATCATCTACCTCTCGTATTACAGCTAAATCCAGATCACAAAGATCACATTTTTTTACTTCTGCTCTTTGCACTATTTGGCCAGTGATATGATGTGCTTCTCTAAACGGCAAATTCAATTTTTGAACCAGCCAGTCTGCCAAATCTGTTGCAGTAGAAAATCCAAAATGTGCAGCTGCCTCCATATTTTCCTTATTTGCTTTGAGATCTTTAATCATCCCACTCATGGCTGCTAGAGCAACCATCAAATTATCGGCGGCATCAAATACCTGCTCCTTATCCTCTTGCATGTCTTTTGAGTAAGCCAAAGGAAGTCCTTTCATCACAATCATAAGAGCTACATTTGCACCAAAAATTCTACCGATTTTGGCTCTTATCAATTCTGCAGCATCAGGATTTTTCTTTTGAGGCATTATTGATGACCCAGTTGAAAAACGATCGGAAAGTGAAATTAATTTAAATTGTGCCGAAGACCAAATTACCAATTCCTCAGCCAATCGACTTAAATGCATGGCACAAATCGATGAAACTGACAAAAATTCTAGTGCAAAATCTCTGTCACTTACTGCATCTAAAGAATTTGCTGAAGGAGCTTTAAAATGTAGGGCCGACGATGTTTTTTCTCGATTTATTGGAAATGACGTTCCAGCCAGGGCAGCTGAGCCCAATGGACATTCGTTCATCCGATCTCTAGCATCGGTAAATCTCGACAGATCTCTGCTAAACATTTCTACATAAGCCATCATATGATGGCCCCAAGTAACCGGTTGCGCCATTTGTAAATGAGTAAATCCAGGCATTACCCAATCAGCTCCCAATTCAGCCTGATCCAAGAGAGCTTCTATTAACGACTTGATTAACTTTTGTGAAAAATCAATTTGATCACGAACCCATAATCGAAAATCAGTTGCAACTTGATCATTTCGAGACCGAGCGGTGTGAAGCCTTCCCGCTGGCTCTCCAATTATTTCTTTGAGGCGCGCCTCAACATTCATATGAATGTCCTCGAGAGCTCTATCAAAAATAAATTCGTTTTTTTTGATCTGTAAACTAATTTGATCAAGCCCACCAACTATAGATTTATAGTCTTCTTCACTAATTATGCCTTGATCTGACAGCATTTTAGCATGGACTTTAGAAGCGAAGATATCATGCTCTGCTAATCGCTTGTCAAAGTCAATTGAAGCATTAATTTCCTCCATAAGGGCATCTTGTCCGCCGGCAAATCTACCGCCCCACATTAGGTTAGCTTTTTCTTGCGTCATTAATGAACCTTTCGGAGTCTATATGAACAAAATTCAATATGCTGTTCTTTACACCTCATTTTTATTGATCGCAAATGTCCTTTCTGCAAATGAAACAAAATTTGGTGAACTCAATAATCT
>Ga0207993_1000621_pt1 | contig 13940 bp, 13 predicted proteins | sample ETN01SmetaG_2_FD_185791 | JGI IMG/M metagenome (GOLD analysis project Ga0207993, IMG submission 185791) | Marine microbial and viral communities from oxygen minimum zone, Eastern Pacific Ocean - ETNP2014F12-01SV265 (SPAdes) (version 2) | ecosystem: Environmental > Aquatic > Marine > Oceanic ...
TGTCTTAACAAATATTGGGTTGAACGATAAAGGTTATGATGAAATACAAGAGTATCAATCTCTTATAACTGGAAACATTTCAGCTTCGATTCAGCCTGACATCAATCACTTAACAGGAGAGCAAAAATTATCCTTAATTATTTCTGCAAAATCTTTAGAAAAAAATGCATCGAAAATGAGGGATCTCATCATAGAATCAATTAATGATGCAAGATTTGATGAAACTAAAAGAATCCAAGAATTAATCCAACACAGTATTGCAAGAAACGAAGAAGCAATAAGCTCAAATGGTCATGGATTGGCTATGGATTATGCTGCTGGCGGTATATCTTCATTTGCTGCACTAAGTGCATCCATGTTTGGAATCAAAAAGTTGCAAGGTATTAAATCAATTATTAATAAATTTGGTATTGAAAAAGGATGTGATGAAGTAATTGATATATTAAGAAATATACATAAAAAAGTTAAAAAGAATCCGACTAATATATTGACCGTATTGTCGGATACAAATGCTCTTTCAGATGGACATGTTACTGATTCTGGCTCACAAAATACTCAAACCAAAGTTTCGATTTTTAAAAATGAATCTGCTTGGATAATCCCTGCTCAAGTTAATTATTGTGCTGAAACTTATCAAGGAGTAAATTTCTTTCATGATGATGCTCCAAAACTATCTCTTTTAGGCGCAGCATTAAGAAATGGATATTTGCATACTGCAATTCGCGAAAAAGGAGGTGCTTATGGTGCAGGCGCTATGCATGACTCAAGCTCAGGAGTTTTTAAATTCTTCTCATATAGAGATCCTAACTGTCGCGAAACTTTCGATGAATTTCAAGCATCCATTAATTGGATAGATAATAATCTAAAACAAAAACATCTCGATGAGGCAGTTTTGAATGTGATTTCAAGCGTGGATAAACCGCTGTCTCCTGTAGGAGAAGCCAAGTCAGATTTTTACCAAAATCTCAATGGGATAAATCACCAAATGCGCTTGGATTACAGAAATAAAATCTTGAACACCAGTTTGCAAGATTTACATGAAGTTGCTGATAAGTATCTCACAACAAAATCGTTCAAATCGGTTATTGGAAGCAAAAACTTTGAATCTGATTTTGAGAGTCTCTCGCTGCATCAAAGAGAATTAAATTAAAAGATAAAAAACCTTTTCTTTTTTAAATCTTTAGCACATCCCCAATATTGCTTTTGATACATCTCTGATCTGGATTGGACTCGATCAGCTACTTTGATTAGCCACTGCTTTTTTCTATAAGTACGTTTCTTAAACCCGCCATAGCCTTCATGATATGCGAGATAGAGTGATCTTGCATCAGTTCTCTCGAAGCCCTGATAAAATCCCTTGCTTGCATACCAACCTATAAAATCTGCACTGTCAGAAAAATTATTTCTATCAGCTCCGCCATTACCTGTTTCATCCTTATAATCATCCCATGTCTTGGTTAATGCTTGAGAATAACCTTTTGCACTTGAGGGTCTGAACCACGGAATAAATCCAAGTAACTGCTCTCTTTCAGGTCTAGCATTTGCTTGAAAACTAGACTCTTGAAAAACAAAAGACATCAAAACATAAGGTGGCAACTTCCATCTTTTCTCAGTTCTAATGGCTGCTTTGTACCAGCTCCTTTTCTCTTGAAAAATTTTACAAATATTATCAGGATTTTTTGGTGGGCTGGATGCACACCCGAATAAAATAAAGAAAGCAAAGAAAATTTTTAGGTTATTTTTCATTTAAAAAACTAAATATTTTGTCTTCGGTAATTATTGTGATTTTTAGTTCATTGGCTTTCTTTAATTTAGACCCTGCATTGGCACCCACGATAAGGTAGTCAGTTTTACTGGAGACAGAGCCAGATACTTTTGCACCTTTATCTATAAGCATATTTTTTAGCTCATCTCTTTTAAGCTCTTTAAGTGTGCCTGTAATTACAACTGTCTTGTTTAATAAAGCACTGTCTTGACTTATGTCAGATGGATTCTTTATTTTTAAATGAGGCACTAATTCCAAAACTACACTTTTGCAATAATCATCTTCAAAAAATTGGATGATATTAGAAGCTACCCTAGGGCCAATATCATCAAGGGTGACAAGTTCATGAAAAGATGTAGACATTAACTTTTTAATACTCTTAAAATAATTTGATAAGTTCCTTGCAGTGGTTTCGCCTACCTCCTCTATACCAAGCCCAAAAATAAGGCGATGCAGCTCAATATTTCTTGATGAATTTATTGACTGGATTAAATTTTTTGTTGATTTCAAACCAAAACCCTCGAGCTCCTCAATCTCTTCGGCATAATTTTCTAAAGAGAAAATATCCTGCAGATCCTTGAGGTAACCTAATTCTAAAAAACGATTAATTATTTCTTTACCAAGACCTTCTATGTCGAAAGCTTTCCGAGAAACAAAATGATAGAAAGAACCACGAATTCTTGCACTACATGATCGACCTCCCATGCACTTAAGAAAGGCAGCTCGTTGTTGAACTTTATGAAGTGTATAACCTTTATTTGCATTTCTAATGAAATCCTTAGCTTCATATATAGAATCAAGTTTCTTGATTAGAGTTTGATGGTCTCTAACCTCCCAAGACTCAGCATGATTTAAGGTGGCTTCTGAACCGCACTCACATAATTTTGGAAGTTTTACTTTTGATGCTCTATTTTTATCTTTTGCAATTACTTTGATGATTTGAGGAATCACATCACCTGCTCGTTTTATAACAACATCATCACCAGGTCTGGGATCAAGGCGTTCAAGCTCATCGATATTGTGTAACGTGCAATTACTGACATTAACACCACCCACAAATACCTTCTCAAGTTTTGCAACTGGGGTGATGACGCCAGTGCGACCTACTTGAAAATTAATATCAATAATTTTTGTTTTGGCCTCCTCAGCTGGGAATTTACGAGCAATTGCCCATCTTGGAGACCTCGCAATTTCTCCGATTTTATTTTGATCATCGAGGTCATTTACTTTATAAACCACTCCATCGATTTCATAATTGAGTGATTCACGATTTTTATCAATTTTCTCAAAATATTTAATGCAGTCATCAAGATCAATAGCAATAGCATTCAATGGATTGACTGGAAGTCCCCAGCTCTCAAATTTTTTAAATACTTCCTCTTGACTAGAAAATGAAATCCCTTGGGCAATTCCTACTCCGTGAGCAAAAAAATGAAGTGGTCTACTTTTAGTTATCTGAGGATCTAACTGTCGCAAGCTTCCCGATGCAGCATTTCTTGGATTAGAGAATAATTTATTACCTTCTTTTTCTTGGAGTTTATTTAATCTTGTGAATTCATCTTTAGGCATAAATATTTCACCCCTAACTTCAAGAACCTCTGGAATCTCTTTTAAACCAATTAATTTCAATGGAATTGAATTTATGGTTCTAACATTGGAGGTAATATTTTCACCGGTCTCTCCATCACCTCTTGTGGCTCCAATCTCAAGAATGCCATTAAGATAAGTTAGTGAGACAGCTGCTCCATCTATCTTTGGTTCACAAAAATACTTTGTTTGGACTGAGCTATTTAAAGATTTATTTACCCTTTGATCAAAGTCAAAAAACTCTTCATCATTAAAACAATTGCTTAATGAAAGCATATTTTTAGCATGTTGATGCGTACTAAAGGCAGTGACAGGCGAAATGCCTACTCTTTGGCTTGGTGATTCCGGACTAACCCATTTTGGATATTTTTTTTCAAGGTTAATTAATTTTAAAAATAAAGAGTCATATTCTGCATCTGAAATTTGAGGATTATCTAAAACATAATAACTATGATCATGTTTTCTGATTTCAGTTTTTAAGAGCTCATAGTCTTTAATTGTATCACTCATAATTAGTTTAATTTGTTAGCTGGATAAGACTTTTCTTGGAGTATCCTGCTAGCATATGTTCTAAAGTGCTCAATCATTTGTTTTGAGAGAGGGTTACTCTCAATATCAGTAATGTTAGCTTCAAGACTTTCTGATACAAGGCTAAGAGTTTTTATCATTAACTCAAGACTGCTTATTGGATCAGCGCTTTTAAGCAAGTCAATTGCAGCAATAAGAGTATTGGTTTGAGTATTTTTTTCTAAGGTACCTGGATGAAATTTATTAGCCAGTCTAAAAACCTCTTCTAAAGAATGGTTATAGAAAACAAAAAATCCATCAGCAACTTTAAATTTAAGATTTTCTAAAAGATCAAAAACTTGTTCCATATCAAAATTTGAGCCGTCGATAGAATGCAGCTGCATTATTATCAATTCTTGATCAGAAGGATCACTTTCATCAGGATCAAGGTTTAATGACCCTTGTTTTAATTCAGCATTAAGGTCTAAATTGCCAGTATTTTCAAAAATTTCATTTCTGTTTATTCTGGTCTTTAAAAAAAAGTAAATGACTGAAAGCGAAATGCTAAAGCCAATTCCAATTAGAAGAATCTGAAGGTTTGTTAGCATTAAGAGGCAGCAAGCTCAAGCGCTTCACTCACATCAACGGATACAACTCTAGAAACACCAGCCTCTTGCATCGTAATTCCCATGAGATGATCACTTTTTTCCATCGAGATTTTATTGTGCGTAATAAATATAAATTGAACTTCAGGTGACATCGATTCAACCATATTTACAAACCGAGTAGTATTTAGATCATCTAATGGAGCATCAACCTCATCAAGCATGCAAAACGGCGCAGGATTAAGTTTAAATAGAGCGAAGACTAGTGAAAGGGCTGTTAAAGCTTTTTCGCCACCAGAAAGTTGAGAAATATTTGAATTTTTCTTGCCAGGAGGTGTTGCCATTAGGGCAACGCCACTGGAAAGAGCATCACCTTCTAAAAGTCTTAGCTCAGCTTTGCCACCTCCAAAGAGTGTAGGAAAAATTTCAGATATTTTTTCATTTACTGCCTTAAAGCTTGATTCAAATTTAGATCTTGATTCATTATCAATTTTTTGAATAGCTATCTGCAATTTATCTAATGCCTGATTAAGATCATTGATTTGACGATCCAGCTCTGACATCCTTTCTGATTCAGATTTAATTTCTTCTGGAGCGGCCAAATTTATTGCTCCTAAAGAAGTAATTTTATTTTGTACAGAATTTAGATCGCTTTCCAAGCCATCAAGTGAAAGATTGTTATAGTCGTTGGGATCTAAATTCTCAATATTGATGTTATTTTTTTCTAATAATTTTGATGAGTTTTCTAAATTTATTTCAAAAGTCCTCAAATCAAGTTTATTCTGGTTGATCTTTTCTTCTAAATTCTTTTCATCAATTTGAAGTAATCCCTTCTGGTTTTCTAAATGATTTATCTCATCGGTGACTTTAGATTGAGCCTGCTTAATTTTTAGCAATCCTGATTCAGATGAAGATTTCATCTCAACTTGTTTTGTAAGCAGATCTTGGGTTTCAGATTTCTTCTTAGAAATTTCAGCAAGTTTTAGCTCAAGCTCATCTATTCTTTGCTTGAATTCTTGAGCAAAGTCTTTTGTTTGTTCTGAAGCAATATTCAGGACTTTATGGAGAATCTCTTTTAACTGCAAAGCTAATTCTTTCAATTCGCTATTGTTAATTGAAGAAATTAATTTTTCAAGAATATGAAGAGCCTTCTCTTTCGGGGACAATTCTTCAAAATCAGTAGCTTTTTTCATGGCATCTTCATAAGCCTGATTTGCTTTAATAATATCAGTTTTAGTATTCGCTTCAGCTGAGGTAAGGTTTTGCAAGCTTTCTTCTAATCGAGCTAACTCAGAACCTACTCCATAAAAGGATTTTTGAGCTTCATCATAAGCAGCAAGAGTATCTTGATGCTCAGTTTTAATCTGATCAATCTTCGATTGAATAGTTAAGACCTCACCGTTAGCTACCTTAAGCTTGCTGGTTAAATCTCTGAGGCTTAAATTAATTTTATCTCTTTGGGTCTTAGCTGAAAGTGAATTCATTATTGAAATTTTGAGTTTTATGTCTGTTTCTTGAGAACTCAATTCATTATATTTTTCTGCAGCCTTTGCCTGTCTTTCTAATCGACCAATTAAACGCTTAATTTCATCTCTTATATCTTTTACTCTTGAGATGTTCTCTTTGGTTCGTTTAATCTTAGATTCAGTTTCTTTACGTCTTTCTTTGTACTTGGAAATACCTGCAGCCTCTTCTATATAGATTCTCAAATCCTCAGGTCTTGCTGAGACGATTTTCGAGACCATCCCCTGCTCAATTATTGCGTAACTATTTGGTCCTAGTCCTGTTCCCAAGAAAATATCTTGAACATCTTTACGCCTAACCTTCGCTTTATTAATAAAATAGTTTGATTGACCATCTCTGGTCATTACCCTCTTAACAGATATTTCGTTATATTTTGAATATTCGCCACCCAATTTACCCATTGAGTTGTTAAAGAGTAATTCTATGCTGCACTGACCAGATGCCTTTCTTAATTCTGAACCGTTAAAAATTACATCTGCCATTGACTCGCCCCGGAGATTTTTAGCTGATAACTCGCCAAGAACCCACCTAACTGCGTCAATAATATTTGATTTACCACATCCGTTAGGGCCTACTACGGCTACCATATTTGTGGGGAAGGATATCCTCGTTGGATCAACGAAACTCTTAAAGCCAGCAAGTTTAAGATGTTTAAGCTGCATGTATAGTTATTTTAAACTATTGTTCCCTTTTAGACCATTCAGAATCACTAATATTTACTTGCCATGGTGCGGCCTCTATGGGCTTAGAAAAGTTAATATTTGACTCGTAATCATAAGTTCCATCACTGCATTTTAGTTCTACGACAATTGAGGTAATTTCTTTATTAAGTGCTGCTGATGGAATATCAAATCCTCGAACAACAGCGTTGGTCTTATCCAGCATAAGATTATTGTTTTTTATATCTCTTAAGCTTTCTGAAGACACAGCCAAGGGTACTAAGGGTCCATTTTTAAGAAATATTTGTGTATCAATAATTCCATTTATGCATTTAGGTTCATCTACTAAATTAAAATTAATCATGACAGATGCCTGAGAATATTCTGGGTATTTGGTATCTCTAAGGTCTGCTAATAAATTAAAAGTATCAACCTGAAACTCTTCTTCCTTAAAGTTTTGATTTATAAACTTTAATAAGCTTTCTGCTGAAATCAGTGAATTATTTGAAATGGCTTCATTTGCCTTTTTGGCTATATATAAAAAACTTAATTCTTGACTCTGTAGCTTTGAAACTTCAGCTAAAACCTCGAATGAAACATCAGTATTTTCAAAAATTTGTGAATCGATTGAATTTATAAGCTTAACCTCTCTGTGAGATCCAATGATTTGATAGCTAGAAAAATAGGAAAAATAAATAAATCCATAGATCAAACTTGCAGATAATAAAACCACTGACTTGTGACTCACTCCTCTTGAAAACAAGTAAAAAAGTATAGGTATGAGAGAGATTCCAAATACTAAATACAGCAATCTAAATCCTTTTTTTTAGACCAAAAAAAATAACGAAGGAAATGAAAAATATTAATGGCATCAACCAGAGAAACAAATTTTCTGAGAATGAAGGATTATAGTCAGACTGCTTGCCATATCTTTGAATAACAAAATCTTTGATCTCTTGATCAGATTTTTCATCGAGGATCATAAAATAGATTCTATCCTTTAAGTCTTTTGATACCGGTGCATCGGAACTAGCAAGGCTTCCACTGGTGCACTTTGGGCATCGGATCTCATCAATCAAGCTAAAGAATCTTTGCTCTTGATAGGAGTCTTTAAATTCATAAATGTCATTAGCGGACAAATCTAAGTGAAATAAAAAGAATAAAACAATTAAATATTTTCTAGAAAAACTCTGCAAAATCTTGCCTCCACTTTTCAATATTCAGTTCTCCAATATGTCTTCGTACGATAATTCCATCTTTTAATAAATAAGTTTCAGGAGCACCCGTCACACCCAAATCTAATGCTAATGTTCCATAGAAATCATGTATTGAAATTTCATATGGACTTTTAAAGTTTTTCAGCCAATTTATAGCATCATCTTTATTGTCCTTATAATTCAAACCAATAATGGGAACTCCTTTATCTTTTAAATCGATCAGAAATGGGTGCTCAACTCTGCAGGTAATGCACCAACTTGCCCAAACATTTATAAGATAAGTGCCAGAGGAAATATCTTTTTCACTTAAAGTTTTGTCATCAAGCGTTTGAAGTTGAAATTCTGGTAACTCTAAATTTAATGGTTGGCTCGCTTCATTTTGACTTTGAGAAATTACATAAGCAAAGAAAACAATTATCGATATTGGAACTAATAGAAATATATATCTTATTTTGGATTTCATACCATTGCCCTTGATCTTATTAATATCCCAAGAATCATTAGTAATACAGAAAACCAAATCCATTTAATTAGATAGTTAAACTGGACTCTAAAGGTCCAGCTTCCATCATCGAGCTGTTCACCAATGTTGATATAAATATCTCTTAAAAATGTGGCTTCAATATCTGTTTCAGATGTAACTTGACCCCTTGTGAAATATTTCCTTTTTTCAGGTGAAAAACTTATTACTTTGTCATGAATCTTCATATTGATTTGAGCAATTATTCGTTGATGATTTGATTCATCCTGTAAGGACAAATCATCAAAACTAATTTCTAGTTCCTCACTGATATATTCCTCATTTACATTTAATTTAAGATTCTTTTCATAACTAAAAATAGAATTACCAGCGATAGAAAAAAGTAGTAAGCCAAAACCTAAATGGGATACTGCGCTCGACCAGTTAATAAATTCCCTATTTACTGAATTCATCAATAGCTTGAATGCATAGATTGAAATTATAAAAATACCTGAAAAAAGTCCAATCATTTGAATCAAGCTAACACTGTATTGGTGAAGGCTTTGAACTATAAAAGTTAAAAAACATGATATTAGTATTGGAATACCTAATTTGGAAAGTGTTTCTGTGACCTTCCATTTACGCTGCCACTTAGATTCAACTGATAATGCTATGAAACATGCTGCAATGAAGATCAATGGTGCGAAGATTGTATTATAGTAAGGCGGGCCGATGCTGACTTTTGTAGAATAAAAATATTGGGTAATTAAAGGATATATAACCCCAAGAAAAACTGAGAATACACTCGTAATCATTAAAATATTGTTCAATGAGAGGAATGATTCTTTCGAACCAGATACCACAAGCCTTGAATTTACAATCTTGGTAGATCGGAAGCTAAACAAACCAAAGCTTATTAGTGCTATAACTCCAGTGATTAATAACAAAGTTAAGCCTCTTTGAGGATCATTGGCAAATGAATGCACGCTATCAATAATCCCAGATCTAACAATGAATGCTCCAAAAAGACTGAGAATAAAGACTGAAAGCCCCAAAAAAAGAGTCCAGGATTTGAGTACGCCTGATTTGGTGGATGCATGAATTGAATGAGTGAAGGCTGTTGCTGCCAACCATGGCATCAGTGCTACATTTTCAACAGGATCCCAGAACCAATAGCCTCCCCAACCAAGCTCATAATAAGCCCACCAACTTCCAAGCCCGATTCCCAATGTCAAGAATGCCCAAGCATAAAGGCTCCACTTTTGAATAATAGTTTCCCATCCCTGTCTAAATTCTCCATCTGCCAAGTAAGCACAGATATAAACAAATGGAACAGCAAAACCAACATAGCCCAGATATAACATTGGTGGATGAATCACCAATGCAGGATCTTGAAGAACAGGATTTATATCGCCTCCATTGATTGGAGCAAGCGGCAATATTCTTTCAAAGGGTGATGAGGTTACTAGCAAAAATAACAAAAAGAATAATAAAACCATTGCGGAGAAAAAGATTACATATCTGAACAGATTGGATTGAGTATCTAATCTGTTAACGAATAGCCATAGCCATATTGAAAGAAACAAAATCCATAAAAACATTGATCCTTCATGAGAACTCCAAATCGATGAAATTTTATAAAAGATTGGCAAATCTGAATTTGAATGCATTGCTATGTATTTCACAGAAAAATCATCCATAACTGCCAAGTAGACATATAAAATAAAAGCAGAAATCAAGAAAATCGTTGCTGCATTAAAACAGTTTAACGAAAGCCTAATTATTGAATCGTTACTACTTAAAGCGTTACTGCTTAAAATTACTAAGAAAGAAAATAAAAATAGACCTGCTGCTAATATTGTGAGCAAATGAGATATCTCAGGAATCATATTATTTGCTTAGTTCCGGTGGCATGTAATTTTCATCATGCTTTGCAAAAACTTCTTCGGCAACAAATACGCCATTACCATCAAAACTTCCCAACATAACCGCTCCGCTATCCTCTTTGAAGAGGTCTGGTGGAATCCCATCAAATTCAATATCTAGATCTTCTTCAAAATCAGTTAATACAAATAAAACCTTTGTATCTTCATACTTAATTGACCCTTTTTTTACCATTCCACCGAGCTTTATTCTTTCTTGAGGAAGATTATTTTTATTCAATTCGCTAGGCGAATAAAATAAGTCAAGTTGTGAGTTCAATGCGGTCAATATCAGGAAAATGCCAATAAAAGATGAGCCAAGTAACAATAAAATATTCTGCAGTCTCTTTTTTCGATGAGGAAGCATTTGAGAATCTATTTCCTAAGCTTATAAAACAAAAAAATAAATGATCCGGATAGTAATATCGTTCCTACTGAATAGACAGCCCAAACATAAATACCATGACCATTCATAAAAAGAATATCATCCATAGTTCTTTACCCAATTCCTATTTTTTTCTCTATTAAAAATAATAATTTTACTCACTAAAACTCCCATGGATATTAATACAAAACCAAATGAGAAAATGCAAAGTATTAATGGGTACAACATTGCAGGATCTATAGCTGGATTATCGGTTAAAGTTATTGAGGCTGGTTGATGGAGAGTTGACCACCAATCAACAGACTTTTTTATAATTGGTAAATTTACACACCCTACTATTGTCAAAATAGACATCAAGTTATCAGCCTTATTTTGATTATTAAATGAATCATGCAATGCAATTAATCCCAAATACATCAAAAAAAGTATAAGGGTCGAAGTTATTCTTGCATCCCATTGCCACCAAGTACCCCAAGTTGGAATACCCCAAACAGATCCGGAAAATAATGCTAAAAAAGTAACTAAAAGGCCTACAAACGCAGCAGATTTTGTTAAGTATGCAGCTAATTTTACCTTCCAGATTAGGTATATAGCTGACCAAGCAGCCATTATCCAATATATAAGCTGAGCATATATAGAAGAAGGTACATGCAGATAGATAATCCGATATGAATCTCCTTGAACAGCATCAGGAGGCGCAATAAAAATTCCCCAGTACCAACCAGCAATGATCAATACAATGCTAGGGATAAATACAAATAGAAAGTATTTATCACACGTTTCGATATAGGTTTTTGCTGATGCAAATTTATTTATAATTTTATTAGACACTAATCTATATATAAGGCTCTGAATTGCTATTCCAAATGCATTTTGAGTATAAGCGAAGATAAATAAGAAAATATAGGAGTAATAAGAAAGCTAATTCCGAGACTAAGCAGTAAAAAACTATCAATACTTGAATTATTTTGTAATAAAGTCATCGATTGCCCAAAAATAATGATTACTGGAAAAACTAATGGCATGACAACTATAAGTCCAAGCAATCCACCCTTATTAATACCCAATGCACTCCCAAAAAGAAAGATATTTAAAAATAATATTTGGCAAAAAAAAGATATTAAAAAGAGATCTAGAAAAATAAATGCATCTACGTTGTTAACACTTGCAAACAAAATAGTTAGCAATGACAAAGGAAGCGCTTTGTAAAAAATCAAAATAATTAACTTTGCTAAAACGGATGAGAATAAACTTTTATTTTGAGTAAGAAACTGTTCAAGTGAGCCGTCTTCATAATCCTCAAGCAAAATATCATCTATAGCAAGGTAATTTGTAAGCAGGAGAGAAATCACAATAATTATCATGAATAGATCACTAGTCTGCTTACCAAATAAGTCAATACTCAATGGAAAAGCGATCATTATCAAAGCAAACAAAATCAAGGGAGTTAGCCATGCTCTTGACTTATAAATTAGTTTTGTTTGTTCCTGTGATAGGTATTTAATCATTTAAATATTAATTGTTTTAGCTGACATTGATATTGGAATGTGTGAGGTAATGATTATAGCTGCTCCATCATTTACCCTTTTTTGTAGTTTTTCTTGAAAAAATTTTGTAGTTGAATCATCTAATCCAACAAATGGTTCGTCTAAAACAAATACCTGAGTATTTTTAATTACTAGTTTTGAAGCAAAAAAAGATTTCTTTTGCTGCCCAAACGAAAGATTTGAAAATCTTAAATTCAGCTTTTCATGCAAATCTAGTTCTTCTAAAACTTTTTGAGCATCAATAAGTTCATCCTCTGAAAGAACTAACTTTAGATTTTGTAATAAAGTGAGAAAGCCTTTAAAGGGTAATTTGTGTCCATGGAATTGAATTTTTAAATTTTCTTTTCTATGAACTTCGCCTTTTGTGGGCTCAACAATTCCTAAGACTATCTTTAAAAGCGATGTTTTGCCTGAGCCATTTACACCTTGGATATGACAAATCTCATTTTCTTTAAGCCCAAAAGAAATTCCACGAATCAAATTATTTTCGTTTATTGAGTAATGGACATTATCCACTTCGATCAAATTACTCATAGGTTATTTTTTGAACTTTCTAATTAAATTACCAGTATTTTCTAATGAATCCATTCTGATAGAAAATCTTTTTTCCAACTCATTAAATAAATTGGATCCATTTTTACCATGGCCGCCAACAGAAAAAAAAATATCTTTGTGAAAAAAAATTGCTCTATTTTTAGCTAAGCGTCTTTTAAAAACTAAATCTTTAATTTGAAGGTTTAAAGAGAATTTTCCCCAAACCTTCTCATTATTAAATGCTGTTTTAGCCAAAAAATCCCTAGCCCTCTTATTAGGGAAAAATCCTGCTGGTACAAGGCAAAAAAAGGAATTTTTCAAACTTGCTATTTTTTCTGTTAAATCTTCTGCATCGAAATCTAAAAAAGTTAAGGAGGAGCCCTTTTCTAATTTATAGTTAGAAATCCTCTTTAACTGCCAAGAACTTCCACAGATAATATAAATAATCATTGAGGTATCGCGTTCCATACCTCAATGCTGTTAATTCACTTTATCAAAAGCTTGCTTGAGATCATCAATAATGTCATCAATATGTTCCAAGCCAATTGAAAGTCTTACGTAACCAGGCGATACTCCAGCAGATGCTAATTCATCTTCAGTCAACTGAGAGTGAGTGGTGCTAGCAGGATGTATTGCTAAGCTTCTTGAATCACCAATATTAGCCACGTGATAGAACATTTCCAGTGAATCAATAAATTTCTTTCCAGCATCAAGACCACCTTTAATTTCAAAACCTAGTAGTCCGCCATGACCTCCTGAAAGATATTTTTCAGCTCTTTCCTTGTGAATACCCTCAGCCACGCTTGGATGAGAAACAGATTCAACCTTAGCATGAGAAGCTAAGAATTCAGCTACCTGATTGGCATTTTTAGAGTGCTCCCTAATCCTTAGAGCAAGAGTTTCAAGTCCTTGAATAAAGATAAATGCGTTAAACGGACTCATTGCAGCTCCCATATCTCTCAAGAGAGTTGTTCTGGCCTTCAAAATATATGCAATTGGACCAAGCGGCTTTACAGCCTCGGTCCAAATGGCTCCGTGATAAGAAGGATCGGGTGTATTCAATGAAGGTTGCCTTTCAGCAAACTTTTCCCACTCAAAATTACCGCTATCAACAATAATTCCTCCAATGGATGTTCCATGGCCACCAATATATTTTGTAGTTGAGTGAATAAGTGCTGTAGCACCATGATCAAAAGGCTTACAAATGATAGGTGCAGCAGTATTATCA
>Ga0207993_1000623_pt1 | contig 13918 bp, 13 predicted proteins | sample ETN01SmetaG_2_FD_185791 | JGI IMG/M metagenome (GOLD analysis project Ga0207993, IMG submission 185791) | Marine microbial and viral communities from oxygen minimum zone, Eastern Pacific Ocean - ETNP2014F12-01SV265 (SPAdes) (version 2) | ecosystem: Environmental > Aquatic > Marine > Oceanic ...
CCCAACCTCCAGACTTGAACTCAACCACTTCAGCAAGATTACTCGAAAGTACTTTTGGATTTTCATTTAATTGTATCAGCGCTGAATTTCCTTGAAAAATACCTCCTCTGGGAGTGATATGCGCAGTTGTGAAGCCTAAAGAGCGCATTTCATCTAGGTCTTTTTTCTTGCCCTTAAATATATCACTCGCCTTTAAATGCGCACGCATATTTGTATTCCAATGCAATTCCAGCGAACCACTGTCAGCTTTTGATGGAACATCAACAAGCCCATTTATAAAGCCAGCATAGATATGCTTGCCATCCATTCTCAATGCCGTAGCTTGGTTGGGTATTTTAAGATTTCTGCCTACCGCTTGAATTACCCCATTGCGAATAATGATAGTACCATCTATGATACTCTTACCTGGCTCTGTATGAACAGTTGCGTTGGTGAGCGCCCAGGTGCGAGGGGGATTCCTATGAAGTGATTTTGCAGGTTGTGTCTGGCCTATTATAAATCCGAAGCTTAAAATTAAAAACACAACCACAGAGTATCTTTTCATTAAAAATTAGGTCCTTTCAAATGGGTTGAAGTTATTTTTTTTGTTAGATATTCATACGATTCATCAACTGTATCGCAGAACTTAAAATGATCTATATCTGTTTTAGATATTACTCCTTTATCAACCATGAAGTCCCAATCAACTATCCTACTCCAAAACTTTTTATCGTAAAGAACAATGGGAATCTTTTTTCTAAGTTTATTTGTTTGAATAAGTGTTAAGGCTTCCATAACCTCATCAAGGGTTCCGAAACCTCCTGGCCATACCACCATTGCCTTAGCGAGATAAAGAAACCAAAATTTTCTCATAAAAAAATAATGGAAGTGTATCTCCAGATCATCGGATATCCAATCATTTCCACTGGATTCATAGGGTAGGCTTATAGATAGTCCGATCGCTGATCCTCCGGCTTCAGTCGCTCCTCTATTTGCAGCTTCCATAATACCAGGCCCCCCGCCTGAAGTGACCACAAATCGTTTTTTTTTATGATTTAATTTTTGACTCCATTTGGTCATTTTGTATGATAGTTTTCTAGCGTCCTCGTAGTATTGACTCATTTCTAAATTTGATTTTAGATCATCAAGTTCAGAAGGCGAAATATCCTTTGATGCAGAATCTAAATTTGTTTGAGCCTGTTCTTTGCTTTGAATTCGCGCAGAGCCAAAAAAAACCAAAAAATCCTGAATTCCATTTCTTTTAATTCGTTGTAATGGGCCATAATACTCTGAGAGTATTCTAACTGATCTAGCATCGGGACTTCCTAGAAATTCTTTATCGTAGTAAAATCTATCTTTATCTTTTTTACTCATCTTATTTATAAAATTATTACGTTGAAATTAGTTTAGGTTTGTTAAAAAAGAATAGATAAATAACATTCACGGTTGAATTCCTATAACTTGAACATTAATTTATTGTGGTAATATGACCTCGGAATTCAAATTATCCCCATCAATTTTATCAGCTGATTTTTCAAATCTGCAACTAGCGCTAGATCAATGTAGAGATGGAGGCGCACCTTGGATTCACGTTGATGTTATGGATAATCAATTTGTACCAAATTTAACCATCGGACCCCCGGTTGTTAAGTCCCTTCGCTTCAAAACAGAAAAAATTCTTGATGTTCATATGATGGTTGTTGAGCCAGAAAAATTAGTTGAACCGTTTGCTAAAGCTGGTGCGGATATTATAACATTTCATATTGAAGCCACCAGCGATCCTCAGGGCGTTATCGATTTGATACGTTCAACTGGAAAAGAAGTTGGGATATCTTTAAAGCCATCAACCCCAATTTCTACTATAGAGCCCTACTTTGACCAAATTGACTTGATACTAGTAATGAGTGTGGATCCAGGTTTTGGTGGTCAAGGATATATTGAAGGCTCTACAGAAAGGATTAAAGAAATCAAGCAAAAATTGATTGAGCAATGCTTGCAAGACAGGGTGTTGATCGAAGTTGATGGTGGAATAAAACTGCATAATGCGAAAGAGGTCGTTGATGCAGGAGCGGATGTTTTGGTTGCGGGATCAGCAATCTTTGGCACTGATGATCCAGTTCAAACTATTAAAGATTTTTACAAAATATAGATAACTCAATGCAAACCTATAAAGATATTGACACGTTTAGTGATTGGGATTCAGATGAAAAGAATCAATTCGCCTTGGCGGTAACTAAGGGATTGATAATGGATATGGTACGAAAAGCAAACTCGGGCCATAGTGGAGGTCCAATGTCATCTGCGGATTTTGCTCAAATATTATTCACAGAATACTTGCAATTTGATCCGAATGATCCTGATTGGTTTAACCGTGATAGGTTTGTTTTATCAGCGGGGCATGAATCAGCACTTATATATGCATTATTATATCAAATTGGTTGGTTGAATGAAGATGACATCAAAAATTTTCGACAGCTGAATAGTCGAACTCCTGGTCATCCCGAGGTTGAGATTCCTGGCGTTGAAGCTACAACGGGTCCCTTAGGGCAAGGTTTTGCAATGGCGGTTGGAATGGCCGTTGCTGAATCAATGTTGCGTGATAAATTTTCTCGATACGACGAAAATTCAAGCGATACTTTTGGTCATTACACTTATGTTCTTGCTGGAGATGGTGATTTTCAGGAGCCAATTGTTCTTGGGTCGGGATCAATGGCAGGGCACTGGGGATTATCAAGATTGATTGTTTATTACGATGCAAATAACGCTCAAATTTCTGGAAAGGTCGACCGATCTGATTCCACAAATTACGCTCAGGTATTTGAAGGGTTCGGCTGGCATGTTCAAGAAATTGATGGTCATGATCATGATAAAATTCGCGAGGCGATAGAAAAAGCCCAAGTTGTTGATAGGCCCAGTTTAATCATTGGAACAACTGTAATGGCAAAAGGGGCTGCAAATGTTGAAGGAGATCACGAAACTCATGGTGCACCGCTTGACCATGATGAAATTGCAGCTACAAAAAATAAACTTGGTCTACCAAATGATCAGTTTTACACAAACGATGCTGTAATTGCTCATTTTCGTAATCGTTTTTCAAAATTGTCTGAAAAAGTACAAAATTGGAAAACAAAAATTGATGAAGCAACAACCAATGAAGATTTTGATAAACATTGGAACTCAATCTTCAAAAAAGATTTTTCAGATCTAAAATTCCCAGCATTTGATTCAAAAGCCTCCTTAGCCACCCGCAAAGCTTTTGGCCTAACGCTGGATGCATTTGCCGATCAAATACCAAACCTTGTTGGTGGTTCTGCCGATCTTGAACCCTCAAATTATACTGGAAATTTTGCTCAAAAATTTGATGATTTTACCTCTCAAAATCGACAGGGTCGAAATTTAGCTTTTGGCGTTAGAGAGTTTCCTATGGCTGCGGCAATGAACGGTATTGCCCTGCATGGCGGCTTGATCCCATTTGGAGGAACATTTTTAGTTTTTGCGGATTATGAGCGTCCAGCGTTAAGGCTGGCTGCTATTCAAAAATGCCGTGTACTGCATGAATTTACGCACGATTCTTTTTGGGTTGGCGAGGATGGTCCTACGCATCAGCCGGTTGAACAGGCAATGTCTCTCCGATCAATACCAAACTTCAATGTCTTTAGGCCTTCAGACGCTAAGGAAACCGCTGCGTGCTTTAGACTGGCTCTTGAAAACCATGAAACCCCATCAGCATTACTTCTTTCTAGGCAAGGAGTACCGGTCTTAGATATAGAAATTGATGAGATATATAAAGGGGTTTCGATGGGAGCTTATGCACTAAAAGATGAATCAAATCCGGAGTTGATTTTTCTAGCAACAGGGTCTGAAACGGGTCTCGCCCTAGAAGTAGCAAGTAAAATGAACGATAAAAGAATTAAAGTGGTTAGCATGCCTTGTTGGGAGATTTTTGAACAGCAATCTCAAGATTATAAAAACAGTCTTATCCCTCAGCGTGGTGCCTTGAAGGTGTCCTTTGAGGCAGGGGTGACCTTAGGATGGGAACGGTATGTTGGGAGCAATGGATTTTCCATTGGGATTGATCATTTTGGTGCTTCTGCACCTGGAAAGGACTTGGCGAAAGAATTTGGATTTACAGCTGATGATATTGAAGTTAAAATTAGAGATCACTTAGGAGCTCTTCTTTGAAAATTCACCTAGCAACAGATCACGCTGGCTTGGATTTAAAAAATTCTATAAAGGAATATCTTATAAAGAAAGGGCATGAGATTAAGGACCACGGAGCTCATGAATACGATGCTTTGGACGACTACCCTGATTTTATTATTCCATGTGCAAAAGCTGTTTCAAGCGATGGAAATAGTAGAGGTATTATCCTTGGCGGTTCAGGCCAAGGAGAAGCAATGGCTGCAAACAGAATAAAGGGTGTTCGTGCCGCCGTTTTTTATAGTGGTCCTGATGAGATAATTAAACTTTCCCGACAACATAACAATGCTAACATACTATCAATAGGTGCAAGATTCATGGATGAATCAGAAATCTATCGCATTATTGAAATGTGGCTTGAGGAGCCATTTGAAGGTGGGCGGCACATTAAAAGAATTGATAAATTAGATTTATGATTTCTGCTGAAATTGATTAGCATTAATAAATGTTTGGTCCTTCAAATCAACTTTTAAACAACTTACTATTTTGGATATCTAGAAAAAAGTGGCTTATAGCCACTTTTTTTGTAAGTATAACCATTTTTTACCTTCCAACCCCTGAGGGATTAACTCCTGAGGCCCATAGAACACTCATAATAGTTATTACAGCTCTCATTTTGATTATCTCAGAGTCGATACCAATACCTGCAGTGGCAATACTAATACTTATTATGGAGGTTATTTTAGGCGTTGACACCGCTGATGGAGTTGCTTCTTCGTTTATGAGCGATGCTGTTTTTTTCATAATGGGTTCGCTCATGCTTGCGGTTGCAATTGTGCACCAGGGATTAGATAAGCATCTAGCCCTAACAATCATCGCTTTTACTGGAAATAAAACTTGGAAAATTTCTTTTGGATTTGTTGCGGTATCTGCAATTATGGCATCTTTCATTGGTGAGCATACCGTTGCCGCAATGATGCTGCCGGTTGCGCTTTCGCTTATTAAGAATTCTGGTATTGGTCTTGATAAAGCTACTAGGCTATCAACGTTGCTTCTATTTTCAATTGCATATGGATGCGCACTGGGCTCCATTGGAACACCTTCTGGTGGAGGCAGAAACGTAATAATGATTGGATATCTCGCTGAATTTGGCTTGGGGGATATCTCTTATTTAGATTGGATAAAATTCGCGTACCCTATGCTGCTTCTTGAGATACCACTTGCTTTTGGTATTCTTTGGTACACATTCACTCCTGAAAGACGCATTATGGATTCAGCGGTTAGAAAGTTGAAAATTCAAGTCACTAGAGAAGGCCCTCTTAACAATAACCAAAAACTTTCTATTGTGATTTTTTTTATTGTCTTCTTTGGATGGATTTTTTTGAGCCCAAAAATAGGTCTTGGAATCGTAGCTCTTTCCGGAGTGTTTCTTTATCTTTCATTTAGATTGATTGAATGGAATGACATTGCCACTAGAATGAATTGGGGTATTGTTATCTTGTTTGGATCAGCGATTTCTCTAGGAATTCAAATGAAGGAAACAGGAGCAGCGTTGTGGATAGCTGATAGTCTTTTAAACTATTTTCAAACTATTGTTAACGATATGACGATTATAAGATGGGGGTTCTCTGTAGTATTATGTTCAATTATGACAAACTTATTGAGCAATGCTGCAACGGTAGCGGTTCTAGGGCCAATAGTGCTCGACATGGGCGGTGACCCAATTATTATGGGAATGGCTACATCGGTAGCATCTGCTTTTGCCTATTTAACTATAGTTGCTTCACCAACTTGCATGATCATTCATTCAACTGGCCTTGTTCGTTCAAAAGATTTTTTTAAAGCAGGATGGAAATTGTTTCTTTCATCCATCGTTTTACTATTTTTAATCTCTTTCATATATTGGCCCACGTTAACATGAAAATATTAATCGCAGTAAGCAGCAAAGAATTCTCGACACCTACTTTAAATATGGGCATGAGAGTTGCCAAGGCGTTTGGCGCAAAAGCTACAATAGTAGATGTTGGTGAAAAAATTAATCCATTTAGTTTAAAGGAAGTCGGAATTGCTAGAGAGAGAATGGATTCATGGGATATTGATAGACCTGGAGTCGATGTTTTAGAATGGGCTTTTGAATTTTTAGCTCAAAATAAATTTATTGAAAGAAATGAGATTGAATCAGGATTTCCAAAAAATACGTTAATTGAGCGCGATGGAAGAAGGTCTGAGGTGTTTTTAAAAGGCACGGTCTGTGATGATGTAAGTCTTATTTTAAGAAATGGTGAAATTATCGAAGAATTGATTGATGAAGTGCAAACTGAAGGCTACGATGTTACAATTATTGGTAAGAGTAAAAATTCTAAGAAAGATTATGAGCTAAGTCAATTTATTGATAGTTCGATCTTCATCGTTAACAATAATGATTTTAATCAAAATTATAAAATCCTTCTTCCGGTAGATGATTCTCCAGGGATGAAAAAAGCGGTTAAGTACAGCGCCCGAATAGCTCAAGCCTTTAAGATAGGAATTGACTTGATTACTGTAAGTAAGTCAAACAAAATTCATCAAAAAAATAAACAAGCTTTAACATGGGCGGAGAAATTTTTAAGAAGGTGCAATATTGATTTTAAATCAACGCTTGAAAAAGGAGAAACTGTAGAAGCTATTACTAGAAAAGCAGGCGCAAATCACATCATTATCATGGGATCATCATCTAGTGGAGCCCTAAAAACCTTCATTGCAGGAAGCAAACCTTTAAGGGTTTTGAAAAATTCAAATTCACCAATTTTAATAGTTAAATAATTACAAATAAGGATAAGAAATGTCTAACAAAGTGAACAACAAAAAAGCCAGCGATGATCAATTTAATAGAGCTGCAGATTTAATAGGCCTCGATGAAACAATTCGTACTTCATTAAACGTGCCAGACAGGGAGCTAATGGTCGAAGTTCCTTTAAGAAAGGATGATGGAACAATTGAAAGTTTTCGTGGATACAGGGTCCAGCATAACAATTCCAGGGGGCCCTTTAAGGGAGGTATTCGATACCATGAAGAGGTCGATCTTGATGAAGTTCGATCGCTAGCAGCATTAATGACCTGGAAGACTGCGCTTGTAGATATACCTTATGGAGGCGGTAAAGGTGGAATTTCTGTTAATCCATCCACGTTATCTGAGCTTGAGCTAGAGCGACTTTCACGACGTTTTTTTCGAGCAATTAATCCAATCATTGGTGTTAATAGAGATATCCCTGCGCCGGATGTTAATACAAACCCACAGATAATGGCCTGGTTTATGGATGAATATGGAATGATTAATGGACACACTCCAGGAATAGTTACAGGTAAGCCAATTGAATTGGGCGGTTCTTTAGGCAGAAACGCGGCAACTGGAAAAGGGACTGCCATAATCGCCCGGGAGACAGCAAATCTCCTAAACATGGATTTGGAAGGAGCAAGTGTGGTGATTCAAGGCTTTGGAAATGTGGGATCTTTTGCGGGAAGATTTTTAAATGAAATGGGCTCTAAGATCATTGCGGTCAGCGATGTAAATGGCGGTCTTTATGATCCTGATGGGCTTGACATAACTTCTTTAATAGATTACAACAATAAGAACGGAACCATAAAAGGTTTTTCTCAGGGAGATTCAGTTTCAAACGAGGATATTTTAAATATTGAGTGTGACTTTCTTATTCCCGCTGCGCTTGGAGGCGTCATACATAAAATGAATGTTGAAAAGCTAAACTGTAGGGTGATTATTGAGGCTGCAAATGGACCTGTCACACCTCCAGCTGATGACATCCTTTTTAAAAAAGGCGTTTATGTCGTTCCTGACATTCTTACAAATGCAGGCGGTGTGACCGTTTCCTATTTTGAATGGGTTCAAAACCTTCAGCAATTTCAATGGACTGAAGAGGAAGTTAATGATAAGCTTGAGAACAAAATGGTAGCTGCATTTAATGAAGTTAGCAGTATGATGAAATCAAAAAAAACCTCTATGAGAATGGCTGCATTTGCTGTAGCTATTGATAGGGTTGCAAAGAGCTTTGAGCTAAGAGGTGTTTAGCTTTTCACAATAGATTACTAAATAATAAAACAATTACAATTATTGTGAGAACCAAAAACAGTTATTAATATTGGATTACATATGCGTTTCATTTCACTAATTTTTAAGGAGAATTCATGGATTTAGTACAGTCGATAGCTAGATGGCTTCACATCATCGCAGGTGTTATGTGGATCGGTTTATTATATTTTTTCAACTTTATTAATGCTCATTTTGCTGCAACACTTGACGGGGAAAGCAAGAAAAAAGTTGTTCCTGAATTAATGCCAAGAGCTCTTTATTGGTTTAGATGGGGAGCTGCCTGGACCTGGGTAACTGGTATTATCCTTATTGGATTGGTCTACCATCGAGGAGGCTTAATGTTTGAAGATGGGTATGGTTGGGGTGTTTCTGCAATCGTTATGTCATTAGTGACTTTTCTTGCAGTATTTTTATATGACTACTTATACAAAACAGGACTGGCTTCAAACGTAAGAGTTATAACTATTATTAGCTTTATTCTTGTTGGGGGAACTGTCTACTTGATGAAAGAATGGGCTGGTTTTAGCTACAGAGCGTTCAACATTCATTTGGGTGCCCTGTTTGGAACCAATATGGCGTTCAATGTTTGGTTTAGAATTTGGCCTGCTCAAAGAAAAATAATTACTGCAATTAAAAATGGTGATGCACCAGATGGATCTTTGGTTGCTCTAGCAGGTTTAAGATCAAAACATAATACCTATATGAGTGTACCATTAATTTGGACAATGATGAATCAGCACACCATAGCTTTAGCTGGAGGAAATTTTGGCATCACTTCATCGACAAATTGGCTTGTTCTAATGATTGCTATTGCTCTTGGCTGGCACATAGTTTTTCAGCTTTATAAAAAGTCTGGAAAAGTACAGGGCTTCTAAAGCAGTTAATTTGAATTTAAAACTTCGATCATAAAGCTATTAACTTAATAGTAATAGTAATTATTACTATTTAATTGCTAATTTTGAATATGCGTTACAGTCATCAAAGAGAAACTATAAAGAACATAGTTTTAAGCACGCATTCGCACCCAACAGCTGAATGGATTTATAATGAAACAAAGAGGTCTATTCCCCGAATAAGTCTGGGTACAGTCTATCGAAACCTTAAACATCTTGAGCATGAAGGATTAATTAAAACGATTCATGATGGGAATATTATTCGATACGATTGCAATACGTCGTTACACGATCATTTAAAATGCAACGTTTGCGGCGACCTAATTGATATTAACAAAACTGAAATTGACGTATCAAAAAATATTAAGAAGAATTTCAATTTTAATGTGACCGATGTTGAAATGATCATATCGGGTACTTGTCAAAAGCATACATAATAAAGTGGAGTAAAAATGTCTGAAGAAAACATTACTAATATAAAAAATGCCAACCCAACATTAATGAATGGTGAGGCCAAATGTCCTGTGTCTCATGGATCGAGCGATCAACATACAAATCGAGCTCAAACAAACAAAGAATGGTGGCCAGATCAAGTAAACCTTGGAATCCTTCATCAGCATGATAAAAAGACAAACCCAATGTCAGATGGATTTAAATACAGTGAAGAATTTAAAAAATTAGACTATGACGCCCTTAAAAAGGATTTAAACGATCTAATGACTGATTCTCAGGAGTGGTGGCCTGCTGATTATGGTCATTATGGACCCTTCTTCATTCGAATGACTTGGCACGCTGCTGGAACATACAGAACTGCTGATGGTCGAGGTGGTGGGGGAACAGGATCCCAAAGATTTGCCCCAACCAACAGTTGGCCCGATAACACTAATCTTGATAAAGCGAGACGATTACTCTGGCCAATCAAGAAAAAATATGGTAATCAAATTAGTTGGGCTGACCTTATAATTTTAACTGGAAATGTAGCAATAGAATCAATGGGCGGTAAAACCTTCGGTTTTGGAGGTGGACGCGTTGATATTTGGGGTCCAGAAGATGATATTTTTTGGGGAAAAGAAACAGAATGGTTAGCCAATGAGCGCTACACTGGTGACAGAGTGCTTGATCAGCCTTTAGGCGCTGTTCAGATGGGTCTTATATATGTAAACCCACAAGGTCCAGACGGAAACCCTGACCCATTAGCAAGCGCAAAGGATATTCGCGAAACTTTTGGACGTATGGCAATGAATGATTATGAAACCGTTGCTTTGACAGCAGGCGGGCATACGTTCGGTAAGGCTCATGGAGCAGCAAGCGAGGACCATAAGGGAGCAGAGCCTGAAGGGGCAAACATTGAAGAAATGGGATTCGGCTGGAGCAGTGATCATGGTAAGGGAATAGGTAGAGACAGTATAACCAGTGGAATTGAAGGTCCGTGGACGCCAAATCCTACTCAATGGGATAACGGGTATTTTGACATGTTATTCGGTTATGATTGGGAGCTGGTTAAAAGCCCCGCAGGTGCCCATCAATGGCACCCAGTAAGCCCTAAAGATGAAGACCTTGCTCCTGATGTTGAAGACAGTTCAATGAAAGTAACTACTATTATGACTACGGCTGATATGGCTATGCGTGAAGATCCTAGTTATAGAAAGATTTCTAAGCACTTTCACGAGAATCCTGAAGAATTTGCAGATGCATTTGCAAGAGCTTGGTTTAAGTTGCTTCATAGAGACATGGGTCCAAAAAAACGATATCTTGGACCTGAGGTTCCAGATGAAGAGTTGATTTGGCAAGACCCAGTTCCTGAGGGCAATACAAATTACGATGTTGATGCAGTTAAATCTAAAATTGAAGCCTCGGGCCTTACTATTCAAGAAATGGTTGAGACGGCTTGGGCAAGCGCTTCAACCTTTAGAGGTTCTGATTTAAGAGGTGGTGCAAATGGGGCAAGAATCAGATTGGCCCCTCAGAAAGACTGGGAAGCTAACAAGCCTGAACAATTAGAAAAGGTCCTTAATGTATTAGAGCCAATTGCGGCTGAAACAGGAGCCTCTGTTGCTGATGTTATCGTGCTAGCGGGCAATGTTGGTATTGAAAAAGCTTGCGGAAAAAGTTTATCTTTTTCACCAGGACGAGGAGACGCATCGCAAGATCAGACAGATGAACACTCTTTCGCAGTGCTAGAGCCATACTCAGATGGATTTAGAAACTACCATAAAAGTGATTTCCAGATTAGTTCTGAGCATATGTTGATTGATAAAGCTCAACTTTTAGGATTAACAGCAACCGAAATGACAGTGCTTGTTGGTGGCTTAAGATCAATGGGTATAGATCACAACGGCGCAAGTAATTTCACTGAAGATCCTAATTCTTTATCAAATGACTTCTTTTCAAGTCTGCTTGATATGAATGTGAAGTGGGACTCTGTTGGAGACAATACTTACGAAGGGAAAAATAGATCATCGGGTGAAGTAGTACGAACTGCTACTCGCGCTGATCTTGTTTTTGGTTCAAACTCGCAACTTCGCGCTATTGCTGAAGTGTACGCACAAGATGACTCAGCTGAAAAATTTGCTGACGATTTCATCAATGCTTGGCAAAAGGTGATGAACAACGATCGTTTTTAGTATGACAAACTATGCTGCGTTTAAATAATAACGCAGCATAGTATTTTTGTAAAATATTATAATTTGAAAGGGGAAATTTGTGGAAAAGATAGGAATGTTTTGGGGGAGCACCACAGGAAATCAAGAAGAAGCAGCTAAGTTTTTGACTGATTATATGGTATCAGAGGGCTTCCAAGTTGATTCATATGATATCAAATCGACCGATCCATCAAAAATGCTTGAGTATAGTCAGCTGATAATTGGTTGCCCAACATGGAACGTTGGTGAGCTTCAAGAGGATTGGGAAAAGGTATACGAAGCGTATAAAAAACTCGATTTTTCAGGCAAAACTGGAGCGTTTTTTGGTTGCGGTGATCAGGTTGGTTATAGTGCGAACTTTTTGGATGCCATTGGATTTTTAGCAAAACCGTTTGTTGAAAACGGTGGCAATCTTATTGGAAAGTGGTCTACAGAAGGTTACGAGTTTGACGCTTCTGAAGCTATTGACGGTGATGAGTTTCTAGGCTTAGGCCTTGACAACGACAACCAAGAAGATGAAAGCGAAGAAAGATTGATCATTTGGGCAGAGCTTATTAGAGACGACTTTAAATAAACCTTTAAATTTATTTTGCGGGTAGTTTTATCAAAAACTACCCGCAAACCTTTTCTTTCTTAAAATCTTTAAATATATTAAATTGTACCTTCGAGGTAAGTTCAATTTTTAATAGGATAGTTATATATGTCTAAGTGGACAAAGGAGCAATTTATTGAGGATATGCGCAATAAATGTTCTCGAGAAATAGCTAAAATTGGCGAAAGAATTATAGAATTTTCTGATACTCACGCAAGTGAGGTTACTTGGGGCAGAGGAGAAGACCATGGCACCTTTACATTTCGGTCTGATTCTGACGTTGGTATGCTGCCTCTTTTTCACATGACTTCAGATGGACAAATGAACTTTCAAATCAATTTTTTACGAGAAAAAGAACTTCCGAAGCAAGTGATGAGAGACCTGATAGTAAAGATGGAAGCGAATTTTCTCCGTGATTATGATTTTGAATCATATCCGGCGGATGTTTATGAAGAAATGGAATATCTTTTTCATACCTATTCTCAGGTTGATAAGTTTATTGGTGCTATTGAGGGTTGTGTTTATAGATTAAAGCAGTAGAATTATTGCCAGAACTATATCTATTTAGTGCATTTCTATTATTTTTAGCAACACTGCTTTCTTTTTACTTCTTTGGAGTTTACGCAAACCTTTTCTCTTCTGATCGGTTTTACATCCCTGGATTTTGCAGGCTTTCCAACAATGACTGCACATCAATTGTAGATACAAAATATGGAAGAATATTTGGAATTTCTAATGCACTAGCAGGCACCATATTTCTTTTTTCTCAAACCGTTGTTTTGGTATGCACTTATCTCAATTTAATTTCAAATCATTATGCATTTTTTATGAGTTTAGTATCTGTTAGCTTAGGTGCTTATCTGATATATGGACTTATCAAATTAAAAGTTAAATGCAATGTTTGTATTACTGTTCACGCAATAAATATGATAGTTTTTACCATGCAGCTAATGAATATTTCTCAATGAGCCCTAGTCTACTTTTATTTTTAATTTTTGTAGCTCTCATTGCATTTATAGCTAAAATCGCAACCTCTAATTTTAAAAACGATACTTATACAGATATCAATACGGATGAATGGAATTGCCCTAGTTGTGGATTTTTAGTTCAAGTAGGAGATCACTGTATTTATTGTAATACTAAGAGAATAGAAGAATAAAACCATCAAAAAAATTGAAATTAGATACTATATTTGACACCCAAAATTTATAAAAAAATGAAAATATCACTCAAAGAAATAAACAGCGTAAAGCAAGAGATATCTATTGATCTTGATTGGTCTGACATTGAAAAAGACTTTGAGAAATCTCTTAAAGAATTCTCAAAGAAAATTAAAATAGCTGGCTTTAGGCCTGGTAAAGTACCTAGAAAGATTTTGATGGATAGGTTTCAACCTTCGATTGAAGCCGATTTTGTAGAGAACTCAGTTAACGTTTATTACCTAAAAGCTCTTGAAGAAAAAGAAATCACACCGGTAAATATGGGCAGTGTAAGCGATATTGATTTTAAATTTGAAAAATACTTCAGGTTTAAGGTCTCATTTGAAATTGAACCAAAAATCACGCTACCAAAACTCAAAAAAAATTCG
>Ga0207993_1000625_pt1 | contig 13882 bp, 18 predicted proteins | sample ETN01SmetaG_2_FD_185791 | JGI IMG/M metagenome (GOLD analysis project Ga0207993, IMG submission 185791) | Marine microbial and viral communities from oxygen minimum zone, Eastern Pacific Ocean - ETNP2014F12-01SV265 (SPAdes) (version 2) | ecosystem: Environmental > Aquatic > Marine > Oceanic ...
GCTAAACCAGCCGCTAAGAAGATTGTTTCTCCAACAAAAAAGGCTCCAGCTAAAAAGGCTCCAGCTAAAAAGGCTTAATAAGTTAAAACCTTGTTTGCATAGGCACATGTACAGGAGGAGGAATGTTTGTGCTTTTACGATTTATTAAATAAAATCCACCGCCTATTAATAGAATTACTAAAAAAAGGTAATAAAGTGGATATTTTTTCTTTTTTTCCTTTTCCATTCTATCAATATCCTCCTTATCTGGAAGTTTTTTAACATTTACGTTAAGATCTTCAATCTTCCCGATAAGTTTATGTAAAGCTTCTAAAATTTGGACTTCCCTATTTATAGGTTTTTCTTTTACGTCTATCGATGTAACTTCTAACGTCATAAACCATTCAGCGTCTGTCTGTAACTGATCGTATGTATTATCACCTTGTAATTCGTATATTTCAAAATCCAGTTTTTGTATAGATATAGGATTGAATAAATTTGTTTCTCTACTAAAACTTCTCCAGTGTTTATCATGTTTTTTATAATTGTTAGAACCGTCAAAATCTCTTTCTAAAGCTATTCTCGCAAATACTTGTCCCTTACGTTCATCTAAAATCTGCGCAACTTTAGGTACGTCATCACATATAATATCAATGTATTTAGCACCGTTACCCGTACCATTACCCGTGTTACCGACTTGTGTAACATAAAAATCAACTAATTTTAAACCACACACTTTACTAATATCAGCAACATGTGTATTAGACGAAAGGTTAAGATCTATAGTAAATTTATTATTCGTACCCGTTACAAAATTTGAATCAATTGTTATGTACTGTACTTTTTTAGGTAACTCCTGGAGTGAAACCATCTTGTATTTAGAATATAAAAAAATAAACGTAAATAATAGCATGTTTACATTTTATTCGAGTGTATCTCGTTTATTACCATGGAATAAGACAAACCCGTTAAAACCTGAAAATTCCTGTTCATCTTTATACCCTACGGTTACAGAAGTAAAAAAACAGTTAGACACAATGTTAGCCCCCGATTTTTCTAGAGATAAGATTATAACAACAAACGATACTGGTGAGATTGTTATTTTAGAATATTCTAAACACGACAAAACATTCATTCATTACAGACCTAAGTATTTCAAATATAAATAAATAATTAAAAATAATAACAAATAAATGAAATGGATTACATGCATTTACACACCTACGATTATAAACTCGCGTTCTGTCAAGCGACAAACGAACTTTGTGAAGACGTTCAGAGGATTATATGGGAAAAATCCCAAAAATATGAATACGAAAATATCGTGTGTCCAGGAACCCCGAAAAAAAACAGAGAAAAAAGAGATTCACAACTCCCAACTAAAAGACTCGAAACGTTGGTCAGAAAATGGAGAGAAAAATGGGGAGAACCCGATAGTTTCTAAACGTAAATCAAGTACTACTGTTATAACTATAATGAAAGGTGGTAAAACAGCTTATATATTGGTAGATGATTTAGAGATTGAAGAGATACAAACGCGTATTGAAATAGCTACAAATGGTTCGATGCGAGAGAAATTTGGATCATATATTTTTTTTAAACACGGATAAAGAATTAAATAATTATATTAAATAAAATGAAAAGTGTAATAAAAAATACAAATACTCGTACCTTGGTATGTTTATCACCTAAAAATCGTCGTAAAGTCGTGAAATGTATTAATAAACCAATGGAAGATTCTGAAAGAAGAGGAGGAGAAGCAAGCAATATAGAAATACATGATTCCCAGAAGAAAGAATCAAAACGCTGGTCAGAAAATGCGGATAATCAGAACCAATTATATAATCGTATGAAAACAATGGCTTATGAAGAGTTTTGTCACAAAGATTTTAACCGCGAAGAGTACGATTCATATTCATTGGTTTTATACAGAACAATGTTAAACGAATTGTCATACGAAAGACGTAATTTGAAATATACGACCATTTTTGGAGATAAATGGAGAAAATTATCAAAAGAAAACGATAATATTTTATATGAATATGAATTAAATAAAATTCAGAATCGTATAAATGAATCGATTATGAGATGTGAAGAATTTCTCGAAAAAGAAAGAGAATTTAAAAAAAAATATTTTAAAGACGAAAATATAAATTTCGATAATATTATACTATAAATACTTAACGAATAAATTGTAATGTATATTAATAAATGTTAAATATAATAAACCCTATTCAAAAAACACTTAGAATTTCGTGTCCAACTAGAAGAAAAGAAGGTATAGCAGAATACGAACAAATAAAGTCTAAAATAAAAAAAACGACTCTGAGATACGGAGCTGCTATTTCGACATATCATTTTATTTTTCATACACCCGTTGATGGTATATCTGCGAGTTTAGGTACAATGGCGTCTTGTATTTATGTAGAATCACTTTCATCCTATGTTGATAATATTGAAAATTCACAAGGTTTGAACAAAAGATTGATAGTGCCTACATTACTTGCTTTATCCGAATCAATGTGGAATTCATATAATCTACCTTTTGATTTTAATATGGGTGCGACACTTTTTGGATTCTTAGCGTATAAAATGGCTTTTTATCAGATAGTAGCTGAGGAATTATTAATAGACGACGAAGACCTAAGTGATATTGATACTATATAAATATTTAAAAATAAAATAAAAATAAAAATAAAAATGTCGGTCTTTTATCAATTATTAAAAAATACTACAAGACTTGAACACGTGGAAGAACTAGACGATCTTTTTTCTACCGTTTTGGATATCGAAAAAAAACTGGATATGGAAATTTGGGGACTTAAACCCGAACATGATTTCCCTATTAAGTTCAATTCTCCACATTTCAATTATATTGGATACATCGGTATGAGTAAATTTATAGGACGAGATGATATTCGTTATATTGAATTTTTTCATGAAAATAAGGGATGTAATGGTATTATCGAACCGTTTATTGACATGATCATAAACAGATTATCTAAAGATAAAGAAAAAGATATAATTGTTATCCCACGTGTTATTACTATGGGTGACAGTGAATTATGGACTAAGTATTTAAGTAAATATTTTACTGATATTGAATCCGGTGATAAATTTGTTTTAAAAAACAATATATCTCACAAAAAACTTGAATGGAATGAGCTTACAAAAACTTTACCTTCTAAGCCCGAACTTGAAATACAACATATAATGAGTGATTAAAATTTAATTATACTTAAACATTAAGAGTTTTAATAACATATACAAAATACAATGCCTTATTTAACACACGAATTATTAAAAAACTGTACCACGCTTTGGAAATTGGATAATATTAGTGGTTTATGTTCGAGTTTATGTGGTACAAAATCTGAAGTTTACGGTTTAAAAGCCGAATTTGGATTTCCCGCGCATCTTATACCAAAAAATACTAATAATTATATCGCATACATTGGTATTCGTAAAAAAAAATTACACACTTCCTATGGACAAGCACATTTCATAACTTTTTATCACGAACCTAAAAAAAATGAGTACGATAGAAACCTTGGTATACTGGAGTACATGTATAACATATACATGGACGAGAAGAGTTCTGAACTCGTAAACGACGAAATGTACGATAATAATGAAAGGGTCAGTGTTGAATTATTCCCGTATAAAATAACACCCGAAACTGTACAATATTGGAAATATACGATGGAAGATGATTGGAAAATAATGGATAAACTCGATTTGGATGATTTAATCGATGATTACGAAATTCGTGGACACGTGGATTGGATAGAACTTTACACTGAATTACCTGAAAATATAGACGATGATATTACAGAATTAGATAATTCAGAAGACGAAATGGATTTTAACGAAGAAGAGACTGACGATGAAATTGAGGAAGGTGAAATTGTAAGTGAAAGTGAAACCTAAGTAAACTAAGTATTAGATTTAAATATTTAAAAAATAAAAAAAAATGCGCCCAAATTGTCCTTACGAGAACTGTTACTGTAGAGCTGGTAAGAATGGTTTCTGTTTAAAACATAAAGAAATAGGTGAAGCTGTGGAAGCTTTACTTTTATTATCAATTAAAAAATAAAAATCTTATAATAAGTAATAATGTCTGATGACGCGCTTCGGAAAATAATGACATTTATAGACGATCACGTGGATGAAATATCCGAAGGTGATTATTTAGACATGTGTAATAAATTACGAGATGTACATAGAAATAATACAGTTAGACGTCGTCGTATTCTACCTACTAGTTTACAAACAAATCCCATGGATTCAATATATGAACGATGTATGGTTTTGGTTAGAAAACGAAAAGAAATTCAAAAATCAATCAAACAAATAAAAATAAGACACCGTGTAACTTCTCGTTTCAAAATAGAAGCACTTACTGCGTATTGTAGTGCTTTAAATTTACCCTTGTGTACTACTATAGAAGAGTTACAAAGTATTGGACACGCTCTTAATAGTCGAGAGTTTTTCGAGGATTATATGCGTATAATTAACGAACACTCGCGAGGTTTACATAATGGGTACGTTGTAGAATTGGATAATCTTGAGTTGGAAATGGAAAGAATATGTGAGTTTATGAATGCAAATAATAGAATTATAGACGCGTTTTATGAAATAAACGTGGTTATACCAAACCTTAGTTGATTTTTTATTATTATTTTTTTAAGATATTAAAGATGGACGAACTTATAAATTTAATGCGTTTAATTGACTTGAATTCCGAGATAATACCTGAAGGACATTATCTCGAAATGTGCAATTCAATGAAAAAAGTACACGAATCTCTTTCAAATGTAAATTCAAGTTGCGATTCCGAATCTGAAGACGATGTTATTGAAAATTTTTTTATGAGAGAAATAATGCGTGATAATACGATTGAACCACCGGTACCATTTGCTACTGAAGGTAGAAATAGGAACAGATATTATGAAGAAAATGACGATGACGATCTTGTTCTTACAGCAGATGCGGATGAAAGAGAACAATTGTTAAATTATGTGAACTCGATAATAGTACCACCTATCAATGTACCTAGAATGTCCGATGAAATAGATAGATTACAAAGCGTAAACCGTGAATTTGATGAAGCTGAATTACGAAGATTGGATGAAAGAATAATACAGACACAGAGAACTATACGTAACACAAAACCAAGACAAAGAATTACAGCAAATGTCCGTAAAGAGGCCGTGAAAAAACGCGCACAAGAACTTGGTATACGATTACCAAGATATACAATTGGTAATCTTTTGGATAAAGGACACAACGTAGGTAATGAACGAGAATTTTACAAATCCTACCTTGGTGAATATAACGAGGAAATTGAACATAAATTGAAAGATTTAAACGACGATTTAATTGGACTTCTTCGAGACAAAGATACTCTTTTAGACGAGATGAATTCTAATGTAGACTAGACTATTTAAATATAATTTTACACCATTTTTCGTTTATATTACCAATGGGCGAATATTCAAACAATAAATGTATTAACGCACCCGCAATAATTAACATGCCCGTACCTTTATATATAAATTTGGTCAGACCCAAGACCAAAAGTTGTAACATTAAACCAATAAAAAGTGCTTCGAGAAGAACATTAGACACAGGGCGACTACTCATTTATATTATTGTAATATTTTTTTCACTGGTTATACTATAAAATGATTAACGTACGAAACTTGGGAAACTCTGCTCCAATTTTTCTATTCACTGCTTCTGTTATTGCCGTCTCTATATATGCCGCGGTGGAATTTTCCAAACACGGAACTTCATCTGGCGAAACTGAAACTGAAACTGAAGAACAATAAATATACTCCACTAATAAATATCTCGTGATATATAAAATGATACTTCTTCTTTTAATCATTCTATTTATCATATTTCTATTATATAGGTTTCGTCAACGAACTGTTGAAGAATATATAATAGACAGCGTGGATCTCTCATGGAGAAACAAAACGGGTATCGAAGATGTAGTAAATAAATGGATTCTCGTTGTTAAAGATAAAAATAACAATGAAATTCACCGGACTGAAAATAGTGATTCGAATAATAGAAAAAATGATACGGATGTTAAATTAAACGTTTTTAGTAATAAAACTTTTGGTGATAATATCATTGGTAATAACACGATCGATATATACTATAACGACGGTTCGGGTGATAAGAAAATTAATACACAAATCCTTAGATTCGAAAAAGACGAGTTTACTGACGATCTGGGTAGTTTTGAATTCCGTGATTTAGACATGTCGGCGTGGGAAAATGCACAGAACGCTGATTGTGAGGGTATATATTCAAAAGTTAAGAAGAATAAATCAACCCCAGGTGTAGAGAAGTTTGGGTGTGGACCTCAGAACGATCCCAATAAACACTGGTGTCAATTTTGGAAACATACGCATACACAAAAACAACTCGGTACGGGTAGAGCGTGTTCACGTGGTGATGGACACGTTATTAAAGTTCAATGGCCTAAAAAAACAAATACAGATAGAGTAGGTTTACAATTCGTCGATGACCCCAATCCCAATACAGATTCTAAAGTAGCCGATAGTCCACAGCATTATAAATCCTTATTTGATCAACAACAAGCAATTGTAGACGCGCAGGAGAAAGAGAATGCGAGGATCGCAAAAGAAGAGGCGGATAAAGCGGCCGCAGAAGCACTTGGTGGTGTAATACCTAACCAAACTAAACTAGGTGAAGATGGTTGGTGTGGTCACGGTGGTGTTGTGATACATCAAGTGGATGGGGATGTGAATACAGCAAAAGGGTGTAAACGTATATGTTCAGATACAAACCAGATATGGACGCGAGACACTTCGTATGGACTATGGGACTCTGACGAAGCTAATCATATAGTAGAAGAATGTACAGATGCTAAACTCGATAGTATATGGGAAAAGGATGGCGATGGTAAACGTAAACTTCGTTCGGGATTCAAAGCGAGTAAAGATTACGTTCCTATTCAAAATCAATCAGTAGGTGGATTTAAATGGTACTATTATACAGGTTCATACTTTTCAGAACCTTCTTCGTTTAATAATAAAACACCTACAAAAACAGGTACAAGTGTTACGGATTTTAGTGATATAAATAAGGCGACAGGTGGGTATTTACAAGTAAATGGTAAAAATGATTACGCTGTTCGATGGCAGGGTCGTTTCGTACCGAAAAAGTCAGGTACACACAAATTCTGGACAAAGTCCGATGATATGAGTTATTTGTATGTAAATTATAAAAAGGTTGTTGATAATGGTGGTTTACATGCTATGGAAAAGAAAGAGGGAACATATAATATGACGAAAGGTAAAGAGTACCTTATTGAAATATTCTTTAGTGAAAGGGGTGGTGGTGATAATATAATAGTTTCGTTCAAGGAACCAAACGGGACTAAAACAACAAATTTTAGTGGGTATATGGTTAATGATACTAGAATATGTTCCAGTGGAATGTTCGGTGGTAGATGGAATAACGGAGTTACTGATTACAAACATTGTTTAGAATGCGCACATAAATGGGAACCGGGACTACATAAAAGATCAATAAATTGTGAGAATATGTGGTTAGGAGACGATTAAAAAAATTCAAACATTTTTATTTAAAAATTCAAGATAAACATGTTTGAAAATAAAATATACGGTTAAATTAATAATAATGTATTATCCTCCACCAAGAGGAGGTTCCAATAGTACGGGTGTAATTATATTACTCGTAATTGTGGTAATGTGTTGTATGTTTGTCATGCCAGCCCTTGGTTTCGGTGCATGGACTTTATTTAAGAAGGACGATAAAGAGGAAACAAGTGACGATACAGAGAAAACTTCTGGACCACAACTTACATTCGATCAAGACGCAACAAAAACTATAAACGAAAACGAGGATGCGGAACCAGCCGACGACACTAATGATACCGACGAGACAACACAAGTCGATGATTCTACAACGTCCACGTACAAAATCGAATACGCAGGCGGGGGTGACGGAAGTGATGCTATAGACCTTACTTTATCATGGACGAACGGTACGGGTTTCGATGAAGTTACCAAACTTGTATTCGTGAGAAGTATTGACGGTGTGGAATTACAAAAAGAAACAACTGAAGATCCAATCGAAACGTCTAACGATGGTAAAGGTAGTGTAACGTTTAAGGGAACTAATATAAATGACGGGGTTGATTCTGCGATCGGTACCAATAAGGTTGAGGTGTTTGCATACGGTAGTGAAGATAAGGTTATGAATGAAGGTAATGGTTTAGCTGCCGTTGAGATTGTACTCGAACAAGCCGATCTGGACCAAACGTACGAAGGTCCTTATGGTGATCTTACTGTACCAGTAACATTTTCTGCAGAATCCATGAAACTCGACAAAATTATTAAGAAAACGTATTACAGTATTTCACACGCGCCAGGATTCTGGTTTGAAATTGAAAAGAGTGGTGATAAAGTTAAGTTTAAACGAAAAAATGGTATGTATTTGGGTATTGGTGGTGTAGACGAGTTTCAGTTACAAAAGTATAAAGGTAGACTCGTTATAATGAATAATAACAAAATTTACGTACCTGGTAAAGGCATGAAGAACAAAACTGAAATGTCTACAAACGATTATTGGTTAGCTCAATGTGATTTAATGGGTGCATCTTTAATTGTTGAAGATGGTACTGTTCGTCAAAATGTAGAGTTTGTATCACCAAATAAAAAATACTTTGCCATTTATAAATCAGATGGTAATTTCAATGTGTACATGGGTTCTGGTTCTGGTAATAATACAGGTATGATATGGACTTCAGATACAGAAGATGAAATTAATATGGGAATGATTCAATTACGTAGTTTTAACAGCGGAGAAAGAGCAGAATTAAGGTTTATAAACAATAAAGCTGGTACTGGGAGCCCAGCAAAGTCCATGTCTTCGAAAGAAAAAGGCGTTGGACCTTATAAATTATTATTATCTGATGCGGGTAGGTTAATTATTGCGGATTCAAATGGAAAGAATATGCAAATGAGTAATGGTGGTTACAATCTTGATGATTTTATCCAGTCGACACACGGGGGTGTTTGTGGTAACGATCTTTCAAATTATTCTGCCGGTAATGGAACTTGGTACGCAAAACAAAACAACTGCGCAGATAAATGTAACGAAACAAAAGGGTGTATAGGTTTTATGATGGATGATTCTACTTGTTACTTTAAAAACGCTGATTTTCTCGTAAAAGGAACATCTGGTATGCAAGGGTGTGAAAAAGCACATGGTAAAACTCGTCTTGATAATAGAGATGCGTTTGATGCTAAGGGATTTAGATATAAAGTAGGTGCATGTGAGGGATTAAATCCTGATGATGCAGATGCAACGAGTCAGTGTCCAGGTAAACTAAGTCCTGAAGCGTGTATAAATGATACTAGATGCCTTTGGCAACCTAAAGGAGATGCTTTTGGTTATTTGAAGAATAAACATAACGGTACAACTCAAGAATGTGGTAAAATTAGTGGAGGAAAACGGCAACCATGTTGTTATAAAGCAAGTGCATGTGGTAGTACGGGTTCATGTACGCGATACCACGTAGATGGTTGTGGCGATGATTAAAACTAGATTTAAAGAAAACCTAAGTTTATGAATATAAAAATTAAAATCAAAATATTAATAAACAAAAATGTCCGATTCTATTGAAAATATACTCATGAACCTCGTGAGGGATAGTAACAATATTATTGCTAGCAACACAGAAACTATTGCTAAGAATAATGAGGAGATAAAAAATTTACGAAGTGAAAATGAAAGGTTACGGGAAGATCTTTCATATTTTCGTGATAAACTTAACGTGTTTATGAACTCGACTATCGAAAGTAATTCTCGTCTTCATGAAAGAATGGATGTACTTACGAATTTGACGACTATAAATACTGTTAAGAAACCTAACAAACCAGTCAAACCCGTTGTTGAAACACGCGTTAGGTGTAAATGTTTGACCAAAAAAGGTGATCAGTGTAAAAAATATTGTATTCCTGATCACGATACGTGTAAACAGCACGCAAATATGGCAAATGTTAAACCTTATACTGTCGATGATAAGGAAAAAGAAGATGGTAATGGTACCACGGATACAACGACAGACGAAACATCATCTACAAAACCAAAACCAAAACCTGTTATTATAAAGAAACGCAAAACTTCTAAAAAGGAAAAGGTTAAACCACCCATGCATAATCACGACCCTGGTGAAACACCAAGTGAACCTTGTGAATTATGTATAACTCACGGCGATACACTCGATATGAGTATGCCTGAGTATAAATACGAGTGTTTACCTGTTAATGGATTAAGTTTGGAGGAACGTTTACAAATTGCAATTGATAATGAAAATAAGGAACTGGATGATCCGGGTGATCCCGTGGAAACACTAGACCCAGAACCGGATCCAGAATCAGAACCTGTCCCTGTTAATGAAAATTGGGCGGATATGGTAGATGATGAACAATAATAATGTAAAGTATTTATATATGGAAAAGCATCTTAGACGCGTATTAGCGATAATTGATGAGAACCATGATAATATTCGTGAAGGTGATTATATTGAAATATGCGATAATTTAAAGAAAATAAGGAAAATCAATTCCCGTGAACGTATACAAAGAAGTGTTCATAATATTATTAAATTTGTGAAATATATTGTGTTTATACACGTTAGTTCGGATTTAGTGGACGGTTTAAGAAAAAAAAAGTTAAAAGATAATGACGTTTAGAAAATAGAATATTTTAATATATAATAATAAATGACGACAATAACTAATAACCCAATACGTATAACAATGTCACTTTTAGATGAACATAAAGAATCTTTACCCGAGGGTGTATATTTAGAGATGTGTGATAATTTGAAAAAACTTTTTTTAACAGGTGAAGATCTCGCTCGTGATAGTTATTTACTCGATTTAACGAACGAATATTATAAATTACTTGAGGATAACGAAGCGTTAAGACACGAGGTAGTTGAACAGAAACGCGATCTTTTACGCGCGAACGTAACTCGTTTCGAGCGTGTTTCTAGACCTGCTACTATTCAACCACGTGGCATGATTGAATCGTTGTTATTTGAACCTAGGTCACCCCCTTTGAGTGGTATATCTAGTCCTACTTCTACAGATACACGACCTAATTCCATAGAACACAATTCACGGGAAGTGATACCATCTATTTCACCTGTATTCGGACGTGTTAATCCTACACGTATTGGTAGACGGTAAATAAACCTCTTTTTATATATGAAATTGTATATTATGTATAAAAAAATGGATGGATAATATTAAAATATCAGAGTATGATAAGAAGAATGGTTAATGGTAAATCACCTAGAAAATCACCTAGAACTAAAAAGATAAATAATAAAAAAAGTAAAACAAGTCAGATTCTTAACGCGATAGATAAATTGACGCAACGTGAAAGGCAACTCAAAGCGGAACTTGCTCGACTCAAAGCGGAACTTGCTCGACTCCAAGTGGAATTTATACAGGTAAGGAAACAAAAACATATGCTTTACAATTCATTAACAAAAATTACCTCCCCGAGAAAATTATAAAATTAAAAACGTTTTTATACACGATTTAAGCATTGTATATAAAAATGAAACTTATTATCTAATTGACCTTATTATTTTTTATAAAATAAATTTTTGACACGTTCTTGTATGTTAACTTTTTCGTCTTTTCTCTGTTTATCGATAGTTTGTTTTATATCTTGAACAAATGGATTAAGATTTATTATCTTTTGCATTTTTTCACGTTCTAAAACACCCGCAACACACAATTCCTGCCATTCGTGTAATGTAATTACTGATTCTTTTAATTCGTCTAACGTTTTTTCGGTTTTGTATAGAATACGTTCTTTGAGTTTTGGATCCGCTGCACGCATTAAGTAATATGTCATCGCAGTGACATCATCATGTGAGAATGAGTCTGTGTCATTACTATCTATACTATTGTTATCTTCTTGTCCACTTTCGTAAGTTTTCGCGAAACAGTTTTTGACGAGTTTTCTGAGTTCTTCGAAGTCTAAATCACCTTTACCATCATCATCTGCTTCTTTAAAGACTTTAGATGCTACGCACGCTTGTGCGGCATATTGAGCAGCTTCATTAACGGGGTCAAATTCTTCTTGTATTATACTTTTATAAACTGGAGATATGTCACCCATTAAGAACTTTGCAACGAATCCTACGATCGAGGATGCAACGCCCAAAAGAACCAAACCGGATGTTAATTGAAGGAGAACGAAAACATAGTTAACTTCGCCTACTATACCACTTTGTTGGATATCGATTAAAATGCCGTACCTATAAAAATCGACATATATACCATTGGGTTGACCCGTTGTTAAATTAACTGGGTTGTTTATGTCAAACATGGTAACATTTGGTAATTGTTTGTAGTATATTTCATCACCTTTTGAAAACCATCCTATTTTTGGTTCAACATTAATTATAGCATATGTATCTTTACTGCCTATTTTTATGTTATCTTTGTGTAGGTTGTAATTGTGATATTTAACTTTGATGTTTAAACGTACACCACTTGTTCTTAAATATGGATATTTATCTATATCATCTCCGGCACCGTTGAAACCGGTGATATCATTAGCGAATTCGGGTGATTGTTCATCTAGGCGTTTATCGAGTTCTACACCCGCGATATCTAACCATTCGGATATTTTGAGCCTGACTGATTCACCTTCGTTGAACGTGTATATATTATCATCGGAACCTTCTTTTCTGATATATGTTATTGGTTTTGGACCCGAATCTATTGACGAGTCGAAATAGTGATTGAATGCGAATATACTATCTTCTATACCAACAGCTAAGAAGTTGGCTTCCATTGTGTGAATACATTGGTCCATAATGAGTTTACATTCTTTGATACCATTTGGTTCCATGAGACACCCCGTTTCTGGTTTAGTGTATCTTTGTCGAAGTGTTTCGGCGATATGTGTTGTGAAAAACATGACATTACCCGTGGGTAACTTTGATATTAATTCGGCACCTGTATAGTACGCGCATATTGGTACTTTATAATACCAATCCGCAGAATAATTAAACGCATAATTTACGAGATTGTCACAAAACGACGGGTTATTATTGTATATAGCAAGTTGTTTATCATTGTATTCATTACCTCCAAGTCCCCATGAACTCACGACACCAGTTGGTACTTCACGTTCAATATATGTTTTTTCATTAAATAGAGAATATATAACCCATATTACAACGAGTAATTGTAGCATATAATTCAATAATGCCAATTTCCAGTCACGCAAGACTGTGACTTTTTCCGTTCTATATGTCATGTTCATGACATTGCTTCTTATCCATTTCCACGCTGGGTTTAGCCTGGACCTGGGACTTTTCATTTTTATAATATAAATAGGGATTAAAAATTTATATTATGGTATATTTTTTTATTTATACAGACATAATACACGAAATAACCATAGTTTATGATATATAAAAATGATGATATTATGAAAATATGATATACAAAACCATACCTATTTTAAACGTAAAATAAAAATTAAATAAACGTTTGAAATAGGTTACATTTTATTGTAACCACAAGATGAACCCTAACTTATACCTTAATTAACATATAATTTAGACTTATAAACACAAAAACACAAAAATATCAGGCGAAATATTTTCTTAGCTATATATTGAGAGTAAAAAACGCATAATATACCCAAAATAGCCTCTATCAAACAGGTATCATATAGACATAGCTCCTCTATAGGGTTTATTAGGGCTATTTCTGGACTAAAATTAGCCCTATTTTTTGTCTTGATAAATCAAGACTGGTGCGAAGCACCAGGTACGTAGTACCAAAAAATAGGG
>Ga0207993_1000628_pt1 | contig 13873 bp, 18 predicted proteins | sample ETN01SmetaG_2_FD_185791 | JGI IMG/M metagenome (GOLD analysis project Ga0207993, IMG submission 185791) | Marine microbial and viral communities from oxygen minimum zone, Eastern Pacific Ocean - ETNP2014F12-01SV265 (SPAdes) (version 2) | ecosystem: Environmental > Aquatic > Marine > Oceanic ...
TGACACTATATTATTTCTTAACTTATTTAGATCACTTGCAAATATGGAATATCAAAATAGAGTTGAGTCTCATCGTTTTGGTGTACAGCAAGCTAAAGAATTAGGAAGATATAAGGGAGTAGGAGGAAGGCAATTGGAATCAATTGATGAATTTTTTGATAAGCCAAAAAACATTAATATTCTTAGACATCTTAAACGCGGGGAAAGTATTAGAAGAACAGCAAAGCTTGTTGGTTCTTCTACTGGTCTAGTTCAAAAAGTAAAGAGATGGGCTTTAGATCATAACAGATTAGAGCTATAATTTACATTCATAAAATTTTATATCTAATCTATATTTAATAGCTTTAAGTAAATCAAACAATATATATTATGAAAAAAATTATTTTATTATCTGTAATCGGTCTTTTAGTATCATGTTCAGGTGTTCAACATCCTGATTTTGAGGCAAATGTTGAATCAGCAAAAAAACTTCTTGAGCTTCAAGGTACTGAAGCAGATCTTCAGGCACAGCTTGATTTAATTCATGAAGACTTACAGTGGCAACCAGCGTTTCATGGTTCTTCTCAAATTGGAAAAGAAGCTTTTGGAGAATATCTAAAAGGATGGCATGATGTGATGGAAGATGTTGTATATACACCTGTAAACTGGCTTCCTGGTGTTCTAGCTGAGACTGGTCTTCCAGACGGAAGTGTTAGATCATACGGAATGTGGACAGGTATTCACACTGAAACAGGAAAGAGTTGGGAACTTATAAGTTATCATACTTGGGATTTTAATGATGGACTAATTATATCCGGAGGTGATTACTTTGACGCAGGAGGACTACTTGCATCTCTACAATCTGAAGAATAACATATTTATCTTATTATTGAAGCCTTTTCATAGAAATGTGGAAAGGTTTTTTTATCTTCATATTTCATTTAAATCAATTTACATTATGAAAAAAGTATTATTATTATTGACATTAGGCTTATTTATTTCTTGTTCTAATGTTCAAAATCCTGATTATGAAAAGAACCTAGAAATCGCAAAAGAGTGGTTTGAAGTATTCGTTACTGAAGATATGGAAGCTACTGCAGCATTTTATGCTGATGAAGTTGAGTATCAAAGTGCATTTTACGGTGGTCCAATCATGAATAGAGCGGAAACTATTGAATATCTTCAAGGTTGGCAAGACAACATGGAAAACATTGCTTGGGAAGCTGAACAATGGTTACCAGGTGCTGACCCTGAAACTGGTTTGCCAAACGGAAGTGTTAGAACATATGGATATTGGTCTGGTACTCACAGCGTCTCAGGTAAAAGTTTTAGAGGTTTATGGTATCACTATTTGACATTTGATGAAAATGGAAAAATCATAAATGGTGGTGACTTTGGTGATGCAACTGGTCTAGTTATGGCTGTTGCACCTGATCAGGAATAATCTAAATTTCCTAAATAAATAAACCTTTTCATTGAAAAATGAAGAGGTTTTTTTATATTCAATTATAAATCAATTTAAAATTCAAAAAATGAAAAAATTTATTTTATTATTTGCAACGATTCTATTTGTTGCATGTCAACAACCTGCTGATTCAATAGCAGTAGTTAAATCTGATGATGACAAAACAATGGCAATTGAAAAAATGCTAAGAAATTATCTGTCATACGGAACAGATTCATATGATGCTGATTATGACCAATCAATAGTCTCAATGGATCTTGCTGGTAATAACTCAATACCTGGGTTTGAGGTTAACGCTGAATCATTCTTTGCAACAGATGCTGAGCACCATGCTTTATTTGATAATATAAAAATGTCATTACCAGGAGATGAAGCAGGATGGGGTGGACTTCATACAAATTATTATGAAGATTCTGGGATATGGACTCACTATTGGGGCACTTGGTCTGCTACTGGAAGGTTTACTGGAAACGAAGTATCACAATTTATTCATTTAAATTGGGGATGGGGTGAAGATGGTAAGATTGTCTTTCACAATATCCATGTTGATGGAAAAGATATTTGGGCTGAAGCTAATGCAGCAGAAGCTGCTGGTTCAGAATAATTTAACTGTAAAATTATAATTATGAAAAAATATATATTATTATTCACTGTAATATTCTTCATTGGTTGTGAACCAACAGTTGTAGAGAAATCAGCTGGTGTAGCTAATAGCGATGGGGATAAATACATTTTAGGCTCTGATGAAGACAGTCAATTAGCTGTTGACCTTGTCAAAGCATATGCTGAAAAAAATACAGATTTAATGTATGAGATGATGACTGATACTGTAAGGTATTGGCCCTCTCAAGGTGGAGAAATGTTGGTGCTAAGTCGTGATGCTGTTCATGATGTGGTTAATCAGCTTCACTCACCTTATGACTCTATCACTAGAACAGTATGGAATTCCGTACCGTTAAAAACTGAAGGATCTGATTATTCACGTGTAACAGTAGCTTTTTCAGAAAATCGATTTTTAAAGGATGGAACTCAAGAAAATGTTAGGCTTATTGATAGAATATTTATTAGAGATGGTAAAATTTTTAGAATTCATCAATGGGATGCTGAGATGGAATAAAAGTTTAGATTAAACTAAATTAAACCCACTATTTATAGTGGGTTTTTTTATATAATAGACCCCATACTACCACCATCAACTCTTACAGAAGCTCCATTTGTAGCAGATGCAACTGTACTGCATAAGTAGACAATTGTTGATGCGACCTCCTCGACTCTAGCAAACCTTCCTAATAGGGATGAGCTCCTAACATCTTTGAAAAAGTTTTTCTCTACTTCTTCTACAGTTTTATTTTCTCTTTTAGCAGTTTCCTCAAGAAATTTAACTGAACCTTCAGAGAGTGTGGAGCCAGGAATAACTGTATTTATCGTTACATTAGTGCCTTTCGTGAGCTTAGCTAAACCACTTGAAAATACATTGATTGAAGCTTTAGAAACACTATAGCTGAGAAGGTCACTTGGGACAAGGGTAGCACATTCAGAAGAAATAAAAATGATTCTACCCCAATTCCTCTTTATCATTTCTGGTAAAAAATGTTTAGACAGTTGGACACCACTCATTAGATTTACTTTGAAATGATCATTCCAGTCATCAATAGTTTCGTCTTTAAATTCTTTACCTCTAAAAATACCAACATTGTTTACCAGTATATCAATATCATTAGGGATATGGTCAATTAAAGTTTCTACTTGAGAATCTTTTAAGAAGTCAGCTACTAGTCCGGATACATTATCACTATTTAGTGAACTTAATGCAGATTCAACACTTTTCTTAGTTCTCCCATTTATTATCACTGTAGCTCCCTCTTCTAAGAAGAGTCTTGCTGTCTCAAAACCAATTCCTTTGGTAGATCCAGATATAAAAACCTTTTTACCTTTTAAATGTAAATCCATTTTGAATTATTGATTGAGTCTACCACTTCTCTAGACCTAAAATTTTCTCACCAAGTTTTGAAAGCTTTGCTGTTCCATACTTTTCTTGTTCCCAATTTCTTGGATCCCCAGGGAAAGCATATCCTTCAGGTGCTATTCTATTTTTCCATGAATTAATTCTCCAATTTACTAAATCAGTATCATCTTCCTGAGCTGGCATCATTGATATATATTGGGCAATTCTTACTTTATCTTTTGAATTATTAGGCCTGATACCATGTGGTTGAGTACTGTTAAAAATTAGGAGATCTCCAGCTTCAAGTGAAACCTTGACTATTTTGTCCTCTAGACCAGAAATATCAGGTTGGAATTTATTTCTCTCTTCGGGTTGAGATAATCTCCAAGTATCATAATTCTTATAGAGCCATGGAATACATTGGAACCCTCCCATTTCATGATCAGTCTGATCAGCTAAAGCCAAAACTCCTTGTACATTTTGAGGTTTTGTATCAGGGTCATAGTCCCAGTGAATGAAACCCTTATACTCGAAACCAGGTCTAATAGGAAAATTTAAATTAGCTCTATCGATTGTGGTCCAGAGCTTTTCTGTTCCCCATATATCTACAAAAGAGTCGTAAACCCTTTGAGTTTGTCTATTGTTCCACAGGAATTGATTATTATATACCTCTACCATTCCAGTACCTGCTAATTCTTTCATCTCCATTTCAGCTCTTGCTTCAGTATACCATGTTGAAGGGTCACTAGGATCTTTATCATCAAATTCCCAAATAAATTCGGCAGTTTCCATTGCTTGTTCTCTTGAAACTGCATTTTTGATAACTATATAACCATTCTCCATCCAAAAATTCCATTGATCTATTGTTAAAACCCTTAAAGTATCAGCAGATGCAGAACTTCTTAACTTTTGTATACTGCTTTTAGCTGTTGATGGATTCCCTGGAATCTCTTTGTGATTATTATCAGTGATCATAATTATTTTATAAAACCCGTTATACTTTAAAGATAAAAAAATCATGTAAATTAATAGTCTAATTGTGATATATGAAAAACTTTGATAGAAGGAAATTTATTAAAACAACTTCACTTTCAGCAGCATTTGCATCTTCTTCAAATTTATTCTCTAATAAACCAAGATCATCTGGTCAAAAATATATGGGAGACTTTGCAGCGCCAAAGCTTGATAAAATTAAAATAGCATTAATTGGTGTTGGCTATAGGGGTCAAGGACATATTAAGAGATTTGGTTCCTTTCCAAATACCCAAATAGTTGCAATAAGTGATCTTCATGAAACTAATATTTCAAAGAGTTTATCTATAATTGATAATTTAAAAACGTCAAATTCACACATTAATCTTAAAACTTACTCAGGTAACAAAGATAAATGGAGAATAATGTTAAAAGAAACTGATGCAGATATAGTTGTTATATCAACTGATTGGGATACCCATGGAATCATGGCTATTGAATCTATGAAAAATAATATGCATGCATTTGTTGAGGTACCTCTAGCGAATACGATTAAAGATCTTTGGGAGATTGTGAATACTTCTGAAAAATATCAAAAACATTGTATGATGATGGAAAATGTCAACTATGGTAGGGAAGAATTGATGTTTTTAAATATATGTAGGAAAGGATTATTGGGTGAGTTATACCATGGTGAAGCAGCATATATACATGATTTAAGATATCAGATGTATGAAGAGGAAATAGGGACAGGCTCATGGAGAACATTACAATATGAAAAGAAAAAAGGAAATCTATATCCAACCCACGGATTAGGTCCAGTTTCTCAATACATGAATCTCCTTAGATCTGAGGATACTTTTAAAACATTGGTATCTTTCTCATCTCCAGCTTTAGGTAGAGAAAAATTTGCCAGAGAAAATTTTAATGAGAATCATAAATGGAATAAATTAAATTATCAAAACGGTGATATAAATTCCACTATTATCAAAACACATTTAGGTAGAACAATTATGGTTCAGTGGGATGAGACGAGCCCTAGACCTTATACCAGATTAAACTTAATTCAGGGAACAAAGGGGATTCTAGCGGGAGGCCCAACTAGAGCTGCCTTTGATAATGGATTTGAAGGATACACTAAAGATTCAAAAGAATGGATCAAAGGTAAAGGCATAGAAGCTCTTTATGAAAAATTTGATCATCCTATGTATAAAAGACTTAATAAAATTACTAAAGATTCAGGCCATGGTGGTATGGATGGAATGATGGTATATAGAATAATTGAGTGTTTGAGAAATGGTGAACCTCTTGATCAAAATGTTTATGAGGGATGTGCCTGGAGCTCTTTGATAGAATTGACTTCCAACTCTGTAAATAATAATGGCCAACCTCAGGATTTTCCAGATTTTACAAGAGGAAATTGGGTAAATACTAACACTTTTGATATCATCCCTTAATGCTAAATAAAATAATTTCAAAGGCGCCTGGGAGGGTATGTCTATTTGGAGATCATCAGGATTACCTAGGCCTTCCTATAATTGCCACTACAATAAATAAGGAAATTACAATTGAAGCAAATAAAAATAGTACGGAAGAATTTAAAATTTTCAAAAAAGATCTAAATATATATGACAGTATTGATCTTAAACAAGATATAAGATCAGATGAAAAGGATTTTTTGAGAATAGCATTAAGAGTTCTAAAAAAATATAATTGTATACCAAACCATGGATATGATATAGAAATAAAGAGTGAAATACCAATAAATTCAGGTCTATCAAGCTCGTCTGCTTTAATTGTAGCCTGGGTAAACTTTCTATTAACTTCATTTTCAGATAGATCTATATCATCAGAACTTCTTGCTGAACTGTCATATGAAATAGAGGTCCTAGAGATGGGTGGTTCAGGAGGTAAAATGGATCAATACACAATTGCTAACGGAAAAACAATTTTCTTAGACACTAGAACAAATGAAATTAATTCATTTGATCATAATCTATGTGATATGATAATTGGAGTTTCAAATAAACCAAAAGATACTCAAGGTTTATTAAGGAAATTAAAAGAAAATGCTCAAAAATCAATTGATATAGTTAAGGATAAAGTGCCTAGTTTCAATTTATATGATAAAGAAAATATTAATAAAAGATCATACCTGGATATTTTAGATGATGATCTAAAGCCCTACTTTAAAGCGGCGGTTGGAAACTTTAGAGTTACTGAAGATGCAAAAAAAGAATTTTCAAAATTAAAGCTAGACATTAAGGAGATCTCTAACCTTATGAACACTCATCATAATTATCTAAAGAATGAATTGAAAATTACTACACCTGAGATAGATAAGATGATAGATGTATCAAAAGAAAATGGAGCAATTGGTTCAAAAATTGTAGGATCAGGGGGAGGAGGTTCAGTTGTTTGTTTATCACCTGACGCAGATACATCAAATAAAATTGTATCAGAATTGAGAAGAGAAGGAGTTAAAGATGCATTTATTGCAAAAAGAGGTGGAGGTCCCACAATCCATTATGAATAAAATACCAATAGTAATAATGGCTGCAGGTGTCTCATCTAGAATGAGGAGTTCTTCAGTTCCATCAAACATTTCTCAAAAATTAATTAATCAATCTAATCAAAGAGTAAAGGGTTTTATTCAAGCTGGAGATGGAAATGAACCAATTATTTTTTACATTATTAAAAATTCATTAAAAGCAGGCATAAAAGATTTCTATATTATCTTATCTGATAATTCAGATCAATTTCAGAAGTATCTAAAAGAATTAGAGAAACAATTATCAATTCGAATAAAGTTTGGTTTTCAGGACTTTTATGGCAAATCCAAGCCAATGGGTACAGCTGATGCTTTATTTCAATTAATGAATCAGCACCAGGAATTAAAGAAAAAAAGATTTATAGTATGTAATTCTGATAATTTGTATTCTTCTCGAGCAATTAAAATATTGTTGAATGAGAATAATTACAACTCCATGATTGCATATGATTATAGTTGTTTAAAGTACTCAGAGGAAAGATTGTTATCATTCTCTATTTTAAAAATCAAAAAAAATGTTTTGGAAAGTATCATTGAAAAACCAGACATAGATACCATAAAAAGCTATTCAAAGAGATATGTTAGTATGAATATATTCTCTTTTATTGGAGACCAAGTCTATAAATACTTCAAAGATTGTCCTGTAAATATTAAAAGAGGAGAAAAAGAAATTGCAACAGCCATACAGAACATGATAGGGGATAATAAAAGCTCAATGATTGTTTATCCTCTATGTGAGCATGTACCTGATCTAACATTCAAGGAAGACATTGATAAAATCAGTCAATTTTTAAATTAATATTAACTTTTTGGACTTAGTCAACAAATTGGTTAATCTTATATTTGTTGAAATAGTTGTTATGAAAAGAATTCTATTATCATTATTAATATTCTGTTTATCATGTGACATAAGCTCTTCCAAACCTATTGATAATATTAATCCAGTTAATACAGTTGATATTCAAAATTTTGATGACATGAGTAGGGCATATTTTGCATCAGGATGTTTTTGGTGCGTAGAGACTATTTATGAAAGTCTAGAGGGAGTTGAAGAAGTTTATTCTGGTTATGCAGGTGGTACAACGATTAATCCAAATTATTATCAAGTTATGTCTGGTAAAACTGGTCATGCAGAAGCTATTGAAATTATATATGATAGTAGTAAAGTCTCATTTGATATGCTTTTGAAAGTATTTTTTGATTCACATAACCCTACAACTCCAAATAGACAAGGACCTGATTATGGAACACAGTATCGATCAATTGCCTTCTTCAATAATCAAGAAGAAAAAGAGAAAATTAATAATTATATCAACTTTCTTTCAACAAGTTCAATCTTTGGTAAAAATATTATAACTGAGGTAAAAAAAATTGATAAATTCTATTATGCTGAGGAATATCATCAGGATTATGAAAAGAAAAATCCATATAACCCATATGTGCAAAATGTTTCTATACCAAGATTTAATAGATTTAAACAAAAAGCTGCTAGTTATATTAAAATAAAAGATGATCATTAAATATTTATTAAATTGTAAATACTAAATTTTGATCAATGATTAGAGTTAATTTTGAGAAGAACTATAAAGATTGGCAAATCATTGATGATGATGAGACAATTATCAAAGCGACAAAACCAAAATGGTATTCTTCAGAGGTTAGGTTTTTTTATAATGGCAAGACTTACCAGCTAAAAAAGAAGAGTTTTTGGAAATCAACGATTGAAATACTCCAAGGAGGACAACTTATCGGATCTATCACCAATTCTTATATGACTGGTTATAAGGTAAACATTGTTAATACTCAAAAGACTTATTCTTTATCCCAGGTAAACAAGGGTGGAATGTGGAAAACCGAAAAAGAATATACATTTAATGAAATAGGTCCAAAACCAATATTTATTATAAAATATTCAAAGAAAAACTTCTCAAAAGAAAACATTGAGATAGAAAAGATTAATCTTGATAATTCTAGCTATGACCTTATTATGTATGGTTTAAGTTTGATGCGATTAACTCAAATGGCTGAATCTGCAGCAGCAACTCCAACTTTTTATGGTTAAAATTAGAGATATATATGGTAAAGAATATAATATTCCTAACATAGCTTCCTTTTTGGAACATATAGAAAGGTTTCACACATTAAATGGAATTCCTGACAATAGTATTCATGAGGAAAATGGTTATTATTTTAGAGTTGACAAAGAGTTTTATGATATTGTAAAAAAAATAAAATAATTTATGCTGAAGCCATTAAAATATATTCTCTTCTCAACTTTATTTATTTCATGTTCAAATATACTTTATAATCATAATGATGCAATGTCAATGCTTACAACAAAACAGTTGGTTACTGACAGATTTGGTGTACCTACACAGATTATAAAAACTGATGATTATGATGAATATTACTATGATTTTGGTGTTTTTAAAGAAAGAGTTAACTATTTTGATCCTCAAATGTCAATTGTTACGGAACAACCAAAAGTCAGTCAAATTGAAAATGAATTTGAACCTCAGTTTAGAACTTCGGTTTCCTCAAAATTTATTAAGTTTCATATTAGAGGAGAAGAAGTAATTTATTGGGAGAGTCAAAATGTTAAGTTTCCAATCAAAAAAAAATAGATGTCAATCCAAATCTTCAAAAAAGATATTCAAGCTAATGGAAATTTTAATAATGGTGAAATACTTGAAAAAAAGCCAATTGGATTTCCACAGGATGGAGGTGAACTAAAACCTTATTCAAATTTATTTTATTGGGCTCATGCATGGGCACCTATTGAAGATAGCACTATTGGGCTTCATCCTCATAGGGGTTTTGAGATATGTAGCTTTGTCTTAAAAGGTGAAATTGAGCATTATGACACGCTTCTTGATAAATGGATTACCTTAAAAAAAGGTGATGTACAAGTTATAAAAGCCGGTAAAGGTATTTCACACTCAGAGAAATTAAAGGAGGGTTCTGAAATTTTTCAAATTTGGTTTGATCCAAATATTATTGAATCACTTTATGTAGATCCCAGTTATAGTGACTTTAAATCTGAGCTTTTTACTAATGAAAAAACTAATGGAGTAGAAGTCAAGACAATCTCAAATAAAGAAAACCAAATTGGCCTAGAATCTTACGGTATTCAAATATTTCAATATAATATTACTGATAAAAGATATATACATAAAATTGAGAAAGATTCATACCATTCTTTATTCCTAATGTCAGGAAACTTAAAAATAGATAATAAAGAAATAAATCAAGGAGACTTTATAATAATTGATAATGAAAAAGATGTTGAGTTATTAATTTCAAATAAGTGTAAATTTTTTGAAATTATTTCTCCGGTTATCCCCCCATATAAAACATATGCAGAGATTCACAATATCAATTAACTATAACAAGCTTTAAAGTCCTTCCTGCAAACAGATCATAGAGTTCTTCGACTGATTCTTCAGATTGAAAAGAGATTCTAATAAAACCTTCACCGAAACTTAGATATGCTGATGTACTGGAATCAGAATTTAGAAATACTTGCGGAAGTTGACTCCATCTATCTGGAGTGTCATCCTCATATGTTCTCTTAATATATGCATTTATTGATGCATTATCATATATTTCCTCTGTAATTTCTGGAACCTCCAGTTCAAAATTAGCATATCGCATATCTTCAGAAATGGTGTCTGGTTCTGATGGAACCTCTAATAAAACTATATTAATCTCTGTACCATTAATTATTGTATCATTTCCTGTATAAGAACAGCCAATGCTTACTATGGATAATGATATTATATAAAATATTTTTTTCATTTTTTATGATTTAGTAAAGTATTTAAAATTCGAAAGCCCGACTCACGAATGAACCGGGCTTTCTAATTCTCTTTAAGTGATTCTTAAATTGCTTTAAGTCCTAGATAATCTTTCTGATCATCACCTAAAATTTCACAAGTTATATCTCTGCTTACGCTTTGATGTGCTGATTGATTATTTCTGCACTTCCGCTTGATCTTTTTTCTTTAAACACTATTGGATTTCCAAATTACAGTTAATCTTACTGGTTTTATATGTTTAAAGTTAAATAAGCTATATCTCTGTTTTCACTTTGAATATTATGGCGGATTTTTCCATAATTTCCGCTTATCTTTTATAAATGTATTAATCTAAATAGAAAAAACAAATATAAAACGGAAATTGTTAATAACTTTTAGTAATGAATTCAAAATCAGTTACTTAGCAATCACAGCAGTTGCATTCACATGATTTATCACAGCTACATTGGTTACAGTTACAATCCATAATTTTTATTTTCAATTTACGAAAATTAACTCACAATAATTTCCTTGTAATAATTTTCTAACCCTTTTTTATAAGCAACAACAAATTGATAAAATCTAAATTCAGATAAATTACCATATCTATTAAATTCACTGTAAGTATTAGATTGATATTTTTTTAGTCTGTTGTCTAATATATTTTGAACTTTTTGAACCTTCTCAAACTTTAATTTTTTTGTCTTGTTTTGGTGTAATTCGGATTTATACTTATTAACTATTAATTTGAGTTCTTTTGGAGTAAGCTCGGAATATTTTAAAGGATTATCCCAGCTTTTATTATACTCATTGAGTAACCATCTATATTCTTTGAAAAGTCCATTAACAAAACAAATCAGAAATACATTCATTAATATCAAAATTATAAATTATATACATATTTTTGCAGTAACCCGGGCAATTAGTTCAACTGAATAGAACAGAAGATTACGGCTCTTCAGATGGGGGTTTGAGTCCTCCATTGCCCTCAAAATTATTTATTTGGATTTTTTAGGAATTTTATTTGGTATAATATTACTCTCCCAAGGAGGAGACTTGTTAACTAAGTCTTCAGTTGATATTTCATTAAAATTATCTATTCCTAAAATTATTATAGGTATGACTGTTGTATCCTTTGCTACATCTGCACCAGAACTAATAGTAAGTCTTAATGCAACACTTGACGGTCTCCCAAATTTTGCAATTGGGAATGTACTTGGATCTAATATTGCAAATATTGGTTTAGTATTAGGAATAATTACTATCATATATCCAATAACATTAAAACAAAGATTTTATAATACTGATTTTCCTTTACTAATGATTTCAACTGGTTTATTTTATTATATAATTTATACTGGTAATCAAATATCACGATTTGAGGGTTTCATTTTAGTGATAGCAATAATCTCAATATTATTATATCTATTTCTATTCCAGAGAAATAATTCAAATGAATTCGCTGAGGATCTTAATAATAAAGATGTTTCAATTTACAAATCATTCTTATACATAATTTTTAGTGGATCACTATTATGGTTAGGATCAGAGACCTTAATAAAGTCTGCTGTATCAGTAGCAAATAAGTTTGAAATTTCTGAAAGAATAATAAGTATAACAATGGTTGCAATTGGAACAAGTATTCCGGAACTAGCAGCTTCAATTGTAGCTTCTCTTAAGAGACAGAATGATTTATCAATTGGTAATTTAATAGGTTCAAATATTTTTAACTTACTTGTAGTAATAGGAATTACATCTTCAATTATGCCTATAAATGGTATTGAAGAAAGTACAATCTTTAATGATATGCTATGGGTTATATTGTTCTCAGCAATTATTTTACCGCTTGCTTATATTGGAAGGAGAAATATACTTACAAGAAAAAAAGGGATCATATTATTAGTATTATATCTAATATTTATAATCCCTCTTTTGAGTTAAAGTATTTTAAGCGCTCTTAACTGTTTTGACAATTCTTGCAGCAACCTTGTATGGATCAGCATTAGATGCGGGTCTTCTATCTTCTAGCCATCCTTTCCAGCCGCTTTCAACTGTTCCAATAGGAATTCTAATTGAAGCCCCTCTATCAGATATTCCATAACTAAATTCATGAATTGATTGAGTCTCATGAAGACCAGTTAGTCTTTGATCATTGAACTCTCCGTAAACTTCAATATGTTCCTTAGTAACAGGTCTAAATGCCTCACAAATCTTTTCATATGTAGCTTTATCACCACATGTTCTAAGAGTTGTATTTGAAAAGTTTGCATGCATACCAGATCCATTCCAATCTCCTTTAATTGGCTTTGGATGATACTCAATGTAATAACCATAATCTTCTGTTAATCTGTCAAGTAAATATCTAGCTACCCAGATTTGATCACCAGCTGTTTTAGCTCCTTTTGCAAAAATTTGAAATTCCCACTGCCCAGATGCAACTTCCTGATTAATCCCTTCAAAATTCAGACCAGCTTCAAGACATAAGTCAGAGTGGATCTCAACAAGTTCTCTTCCATGTGTATTTTTACCACCAACAGAACAATAGTACATACCTTGAGGACCAGGATAACCTCCCATTGGAAATCCTAATGGAAGCTGAGTTTCGGTATCCATGATAAAATATTCTTGCTCAAAACCAAACCAAAAGTCATTATCGTCATCGTCAATTGTTGATCTTGAATTTGAAACATGTGGTGTTCCATCGGGGTTAAGTACTTCTGTCATAACTAAATATCCACTTTCCCTAGTTGGATCAGGATAAATTGAAACAGGTTTAAGTATACAGTCAGAAGAATTTCCTTCTGCTTGTAATGTAGAAGACCCGTCAAAGCTCCACTCTGGGCAGTCTTCGACTTTTCCACTAAAATCACTGACAATTTTGGTTTTACTTCTCATATTTGCAGTAGGAGTATAACCATCAAGCCATATATATTCTAATTTAGATTTGCTCATAATTTGTTTGTTATAATTTGATTCTCAATTTAATTTTTTTTTAAAATTTTCATATTCAAAAAAAATGATTTTAATTAACTTTTGTTGATCTAATATTTAAACATTGAAAAAATATCAATATTGCATATAATCATCAAAATATTTGAAAAATTCTCAATCTATTTGAACTTCAAATTCTTAAATCTAAATTAGATCAAATTGAAAATTTAGAT
>Ga0207993_1000629_pt1 | contig 13858 bp, 28 predicted proteins | sample ETN01SmetaG_2_FD_185791 | JGI IMG/M metagenome (GOLD analysis project Ga0207993, IMG submission 185791) | Marine microbial and viral communities from oxygen minimum zone, Eastern Pacific Ocean - ETNP2014F12-01SV265 (SPAdes) (version 2) | ecosystem: Environmental > Aquatic > Marine > Oceanic ...
ACTGGCTTTGTGAAAACTTTATGTAAATTAGGGTCTACTGATAAGTGGGGGGATAAATATTTAAAACGAAAAAAATAGAATAGGGGGGGATGACTCTAGCACAAGCTAAAATCATTCCCAAGTTATTTTATGTGTTTCAAAAATCTTTAGCAAAGACCTTTAGCGAAGACCTTGAGAGACACACAAACAAAGACCCTCACAAGACCTTTGAAGATGCCTACCAATACCTTACAAAAACCCTTTACGCACACTCCTCGGTTTTTATCGCAAGACTCTGTAATCACGTCAAGCTGTCTTGCTTTATATTTGATATATCTCTGGATAAAAATTCTATTGAAATTTTTAGTTTATATTTCAAGCACTTACTGCAAGAACACAATAAGTGTTTGATTTAATTAAGAAATTCAAAGCAAATTTTTAATCTTTTTTCTTCTTTTTACCTGAAAGATACTTAGTAGTCTTTTCATGAGCCTTCTTCAAGTATTCTTCCCAAAATAGTTGGATAGTTACGTGCAACCACACAAATGGAGTTATCACCCACATCCATATTAAAGCACAAATAGCTAGAATCCATAAAAAACATTTAATTAAAATATTCTTTAAAGGATAATAACAATAAGAAAATATTTTAAACATTTTTAAATATCCTTTTAAAAACCTTTTAGGAAACCCTATAAGGTTATTCTTAAACGTCAACTATCGTTTAAATCAAAAAAAATAGGAAAGGATACCCTCCGTTACAGAGAGTATCCATCCAAATTACTTTATGCATCATCCTTACACAAAAGATTAAATTGCATAAAGAAATTATCTATCGAAAAGATTTTCGAGTGAATCCATACTTAGAACTGTGTCTTACAGTTTCGTCTGCCGTCTGAACAACCATCTTTTTGCCAGTTACTTTATCCACAACAATCTTTCTCGGATTACTAGAATATTTAGGAGTTTCTTTCTGAAAGTTATTGATATTAAACTCTTTTTCTAAAGCACTCTTAACTTTCTTCAACTTCTTACTCCCTTTCTTTTTATCACCATGTTTAAATCTGTAAGGAATTGTTCTCATGCTAAATAACACTCCTCTGGATCAACATTCATTCCATCTCCAGTTCTGTGAAAAATTCCAAAAGTATAATTATTAAATTGACTTGTTATCAAATATTGACCTATATTATCTTTATATAACTTATAATTATCATTTTGCCAACGAACTTCTTTACCCTCATCCATTGCTATAATCAACTCTTCTCTACTCATTTTGTTTCTCTCTCTTTATAATATCTGTATATAGATCCCACAGCTTCCACTGCAAGCTCTAACTCTATTTTATTAGACTCTAGTTGACTCCATAAATCATACAAATTATTTTTTAACTGTTCGTATTCATTTACTTCTTCTAATATCTGTTCAGACATAATTGAGTCCATATCCATATCTAACATTTCTTGAAGTTCTTTTTGTTGAGCATTAAAGTATTCTTTATCTTTAATCTCTTTTACTCCCTTTAGATTCATCTTTTCTCTCTTTCCTTCTAAAATAAATTCTATAATTTTCACAAGCATAATTAGGATAACCATGTGGAAAATCTTTATAAGTATATTCAGGCTTTAACTTCTGACCTCGCTTAATCATCTGCCAATCCTTTTTATTTAAATACTTTTCGAGAAGTCTAATGAACAACTTTCCTTCTCGTTCATCTTTTGGAATTTGCATAAATATATATGGTGAGATACTTTTAGGTTCTTTCATATCTGCTAAATTACCAACAAGTTCAACGACTTCTTTTGATAAAGTATTTATCTTATCACTTACGTATTCTTTAACCCAACTCATTTTATTAAAGCCTCTTGTTTTAAAACTCTAATTACTCTATCAATATTATCCATCATTTTCCTTGAATAATGCCTTGATTCAGCTACTTCTTTAATATCGTACATATTATCTAAAAGTTCTCGAATAACTTCTTCTGATATTTTTACAAGCATAATAACTCCCTTAATTTATTTACAAAAATTTCTTAAAAACTTACAATCAGATGTTTCTTGACATACTTTTTCATGTTTAGCATTTTCCCAACAATTACCACTAGGTAAGTGCATCTTCCAAAACATATCCCATGTACCCATAGAAGTAAATAAGATTATTGCTGGAAAAACAAGCATAAAAATAACAATATACAAAAATGCCCATCCAAATCCTTTATTATGATAAGCTTCCATAATTACCTCATACTAAATAAAGATTTAACACCATCATGAGTCATACCTCTTGAAAATATAACCCATTTAATTCCTTGAGCTTGTAGCCAATTAGGATAATGTTCTTGAATATAATCATTAAAACTAGTTCCAGTAGTCCAAATGTCATCACAAATTAAAACTGGATCACTATTAGATCTTGTAGAAAACTTGTCTAATTCTTGAGCTAGTGGAATTCCACCTCTAGGAATACCTTCTGCTCTACACCAATTTTTAGTTTCTTTTTCTCTAATAATACGTGCTAAACATTTCCATTCTTCTTTAGAAATAGCATCACACTCTATCTTCCAATTTAATTCTAAACCTGCATGACTAGTAAACTTACCCCATTGAAATAGATTAATCTCCGACACTGTACTCATCCTCATCCATTTCTAATATATCATAAATTTTATCTAATGTATCTTGACCACCTTCAGTAAGTCTTTCGTAATCAAAATACAAATCTGATATTAAACTTTTAATCTGGAATATATCCTCGTTCTCCATTTATTTCTCCTATAAAATACTCATATTGACTGTCCCAAGTGAAAGTATGATCTTTTCCCTGATATTTTAAAACTAATATATTATTGGTTTGATCAAATGTACTTTCTCTTTCATTTATTGAAATTGGATCTTTAGATTGATTTGTTGGATAAAAAGTAAAATAATAATCTTCTTTAAGCTTTGTCATTTTCTATTTCCCTAACTCTTATAATATCAGTACTTTCTATTTCATAATCAAATACTTTATCATCATCTAATTCACCATATAATTCAGCTTCATCATAAGAATGTTCATTATATACAAGATCACTGTTAACTTCAACGTCATAATGATATATACGAGTCTCTGCAGTGGTCACACGATATTTCTTTAATTTTTCTGTCACTTAAAACTCCTTCATTAATATTTTAGGCTCTCCTAAAGTTATATATTTAATTTTATAAGGATTAGCTCTCTTCTTTATAGATGGAATATAATGTTTAGCAATGACAACTACACTTAACATTGGATATGCTACAAAACTCTCTGTATCAATATTCATCCATCTATGAATAGAATTAGGTCTTTCTCCCATTTTTCTAGTTAAATTCTCTATTATGCCTGGGTTTTCATCTGTAAAATAAATTACATCTTGAGTATTACTCCAATAATAATCTATTAGCGACTCAGTAAATTCATCTAAACCATAAATAGCCATGCGACCTAAATGACCATGTGTTTTTAAGTAAGCTTTATTTACATCTAACTTAGTTGGTTTAAGATGAATTTTTTTTTGAGTAGCACTTTTTACAGGTTTAACTTTCACTGTTTTCATCAGATTCCTCAATATTTTCAATATCTTTCATTATATCTTCATTGGCATATTCCATGCCATCTTGAAAACCAATCGAATGAGCCATTGCTAAAAGCTCTACAACTGGAGTATTAAGAACATCTGCAGCATTCCAATCATCAAATAAACTATCACAAAATTTATTAAAGGCATCAACTACAATAGCTTCATGTCTCTCTGTTTCAACACTATATTCTTCTTCCATCAATGCTTTTCCTTTCTATTAGCAGCATCCATTTCATCTGTTAAAGCATCTCTATAACCACGATCATAACCATCTTGATCACCATCACTAAGACCTTGTTGATAATACTCTTCTCTTATGTCTAATTCTAAATTATCTTTAGCATCTTCGTAAGCAGCTTCGTAAATCTCCATCATTAATTCGTCTAATGTTGTAAAACATTTAGGGGCAATCCTATCGCCCCATTTAACGTTATATATTCTATAATTTTCAAAGACTTTATTAAAATGATAAAGACTGCCTTTGTTTGCTTTACTGTGTCTCCAGTATTTTTCCATTTAATTCTCCCCAAATGGTAATTTCAATAAAACCCATCCAGTCTAAAGCAATAAGCCCTAGCCATAATATCATTAATTTAATAAAAATAATAACTAATACAGCTAGGTTTGCTCCAATGGTTCTTCCAATTCTTTCTTCTAATTTTTCTATTTTACTCATACTATTTCACACGCTCCTCCTGTACAAGCTAATGTTTGTGAACCCTCAGTATTATCTTCTTCTTCATATCGATCTAATTTTTTAAAATCAATATCTTTAGGAAATTTACTTAACGCTTCTTCATATTTAAACTTACTAACAGCTGTATAAGGTGCTTGTTCGTAAACATGATCTGAATAAGGCAAAAAGGAAATACCAGTAATACTATCAAAGTTCCTATAGACCCAATGACCGACTTCAAGCCACTCATCTGGTTTTACATACACAGTAACTGAAACTGAATGTTCAGACCACCATGTTTGAAACTTTTTCCAATTTTCTAATTGTTCTATGGCTGATTGATTGTTTGCCATAACTGCTCCATCTGGAGATTTCATTGGAAAGTAAAATATTGTTGTTTTATTAGGATTCATTTTATCGGCTTCACTTGGAACACCTTGATCTATCATCATATCAGTGATTGGATCATGATTTGCTTGTCTTACAGATCTAATATAATAAGGAGCAAATCTACCATGAATTCCTGATGATGAATCTACTAATTGTGAAACAGTTCCACTTGGTTTAACTGTTGTAATAGCAGCAGCTTGTTTTATACCAAGTTTCTTTGACCATTCTTTATTTGTTTCAATGGCTGTATTTCTTAATTCGGAAAGTTCATAAGAACCAACACCTCTTAAAAATTCACAATCTTGTATTCCAGTTAATGAAACACCTAACAATCTTTCGTCTTCACAATTCTTTTTCCATATTTTTCGTACATAATGAAAATTAGTTAAAGACGCTTGCCATGTACCTAATATAGTTGCCAGTCTAACTTTGTCTTTTAAATCAGGTAGTTGATCGCCTGGTCTACAGACTACTTCCGATAAATTACAAAGTTGTTGAGATCGTAATAATATTTCTGCACAAGGGTTAGTTCCTTGAATTTTATCAGCTTTTCTACGACCACTAGCATTATTATTTCTTGCACCATATCTAGAGAAGATACCTCTTTCTCCAGATCCAGATTTAATTAAAGACAACCACTCTTCCATGAATACTTCCATTGAAGGTTTGTTATCATAAATAGCAGAATTATTTGCTAAAGCACGTTGACCTTCGGTTTCATACCAAGTTCCAGATTTAGCTCCTCTAATTTCAGGGTCTCCTAAATCAGATAAACTAATTAAAGCAGATCTTCTTACTCCACCAACTACTACGACTTCGGCTATTTTACAAACTACATCATGTACTTCAAGTGCAGTTAATTTTCTACCTTTAGCAGCTTTAAACTTTTTTGTAATAAAATCAAAGAGTTTCATTAAAGGCTCAGGGCCACTAGCCCTACCACCCATGGTTTTTAATCTAGCACCTTCAGGTCTAATAGCAGAATAATCCCACAAATGAATATTTCCAAGATATAAATCGGCTATTAATTTACGTAATGCTTTTGCCCAACCTTCAGCAGAATCTTCTACTTCGATTGTTCTTTCAGTTTTATTAAAAACATCATTTACAATAGGAAGTTTGTTAACAGATTCAGCTTCAACTGAAAAACCTACACCTGTACCAGCCATTAAGATAAAAAGAATTTCATCAAATGCTCTAGGATGATCCATTGCAATAAAACTACAATTATAACCCCTAAAGTGATTTTTCTTTAAAGCTTCTCCTGCTGACCACATACTTCTCATAGAGGGCATAACCTCTTTATTAAGAATAGCTTCTCTTACTTCAGCGAAAACATTTTCTCCGACATTAAAATCAGATAGCTCTTCTCTCCAAAAAGATATGAGTCTATCTACAGTCTCGTACCAAAGCTCACGACGATTCCAATCGTCTAAATACCTTGAATAACGAGAAAGATGGATAAAATCCTCGTATGCTTGCATTATTTTTTAACCTTTCTTTTTCTTTTTCGTTTTCACCCAAGCTTCATTTTCAGGTGTGTTAGGATCATCTCTTACAAAATGACCATCTTTATTTCTAGCTCTAGTTAGATAGACTTCACCTTCATCTTCATTAACTTTTTGTTTAGGTTTTGTGTTATCTCCATAATGAGCTTCCCAAGCTTCTATTAAAGATGCTTTGTCTGACTCATTAACCATATCTCTTAATATGGCTTCCAAGTGAGCTTTAGTTGGTAGTTTTGGTAATATATCATCGTGTTTCAATGTACATATCCTCTTCTCATAGTTTCTAATTCAAAAATATCATTAGCAAGATTTTCCATATAAATTTTATGTTCTAAACCTTCCTTATTGATACTTCCATTTAATCCATCTAAAAATTCATTTATACCTGGACCTAATTTGTCTCGATCTACATGACGACTCATATTATAGATCACAGATAAATAAACTACTTCAGATGGTATTTTCTTCATAGTCATATTTTAATTTCTCCTGATTCAATTTTTTCAAAAGATTCATCCGAACCTTGTTGTAATCTACCAGTATCAAAACAATAATGCATAGTTCCAGATGGACCTGTTAATCCTGTATATCTACATTTCAATACTTTAGTTTTAATAGTGTTTCTAACAACTTCATTCTCAGAACTAACGTCTCTCGCAAAAGCGATAATATCCATAGAGATTTGTTTAATTGAACCACTACCTCTAATATCATCCATTGAAGGTAATTTACCATCTTCAAAAGATTTACCTGCAAGGTCAGTCTTTCTTAAATGTGATATTAAACCAATCCATACGTTATGCTTTTTAACTAGTCTTAATAGATCATTCATAATCTTATCTATTGCTTCATTACCTTTTAATCCTTCAGTTCCTTCCGAAGCTAATATAGTAATATGATCAATAAATAAATATTTAGCACCACTAAGGCACATATATTCTAAATAATTCATAATTGAACCATCAGAGATAGAACCTTGATGATCTAATACTAAAACTCTATTAGATCCAAATATTTTATCAAACCCAATTTTAAGTTCTTCTATTGGAATTTCTTCTTTAGCAGGATTTTTGGATATAGCCATACCTGCCATTTTTCTAGCAGTTTCAGCAGGTGATTCTTCTAATGAAACAATTCCAATATTATCTTCTGTTTTATTTAAAAGGTCAATAGCAATTTCTCTTAATAAAGTACTTTTGCCAGAACCAGTACCAGAAGTCCAAAGTGTTATTTCTCCGAATCTCATGCCTTTAAGTTTTTTATTAAGCCCTTCCATGTATTCTGGGTATGGAACTGATTCAATTTCGTTATAACCTTCAAGCTGAGACCAGAGTTGATCTTTAGTAAGTATGCCAGCAGGTGTGTAACTACTAGCGTTATAAATAATAGAGCAAACCGAATTAGGCTCTTTAATCCATTGATCACTTGCATCTTTTTCGGTACTCTTAGCGATTTTAACTTTATCATAACCAATTATCCTTGCTGCTTCTAATGTTGCCTTTTCTCCAGCATCGTCTTTGTCAAACCAAAGAACGACTTCTGAAAAGTTTCTTATCCAATCTCTATATTCTATTAAATCTTTAACAGAAGATGCAGATCTTAAGGAAACTACAGGATAAAATTGATTATACTTTTCATACCAAGCCGATTGAATTGCCATTGCATCTAATTCGCCTTCGGTAATTGTTAATCTATTTCCACCAGTATAGTTATTTTGACCAAACAAAGATTTCTCAATATTTCCTACACTGGAAAATGTTTTAGGTAATGTTCTTTTTTTAAAAGCACACAGTTTACCATTTTTGTAATAAGGATAATAGTGAGTATCTATTTCACCCTCAGTATTATATCCTACTTTAACATTGTAATGCTCTGAAATTGCTTTAGGTATATTTCTTTCTCTAAAACCTCTTGCACTAAATTCAGTGTTAATTGTGTGTATATTGTCTTCCATATTTCTTTTCATACTCGTTTTTTCATAAGTTGTAAAATTTGTCTGACAAGAAAAACAAAACGCACCACCATCTTCATAAATCTGTTTAGCATCAGAGCTGCCACATAAGTCACATGGCTGATTTCTTTCGATTATCTTTCCCATAATTATCCTTAATCTTCTGAATAAATTTAATAGTTTTATTTGTGGGAGCTTCTTTTGGTATAAATTTTACAGCTGCTATTTGACGATTATAATATCTAGGTATTTCTTTAAACTTGTATATAGTATGTTCTAGTAAACAATTTAAAACTACTTGAGCATAAACTTCTGCATAGTATAAACCCCCTTTAGTATTATATAGGTCTATAATTTCAAAAGTAAAGTTTTCTTTTCCAAACTTTTTTATATCTTCTTTTAAATGTTTAGAAGAGCCTGAATAATTCTCCCAAGCACTTTTTTTCTTAGCTCTACCAATCCAAAATTGTTTTTTACCAACATAACCTTGTTTTGTTACTTTGTTTTCTACAAAATAAAGAAAACCTAAATAATCTTTTGGATTAAACCTCTTCGGTATCTTCCAATGTCCTAATCGCATAATCATAACATTCTCTCTTTACATAAAAATGATCTCCATGCCATCGCCATATATGAATTAACTTTCCATTAAACAATAGCCTTTCATAACCTTCACTTCCATATTTCTTATAATATTCATAACAAACAGCAAGCTTAAATTTTATATTTTTATCTTTAGCGTCAGATAATATCTGATGAGAATATACCTTCCCTATACCTTCAACGCCTGGAATATTATCAACTGGGTCTCCCATTAAAATTTGTTTCCAATAATGAAAATTAGCATCTTCTTCAGATACATTGTATATTTTTCTAGTTCTCGGATTAAAATGAGTACCTGCTATACAATCTAAATCTTTATCAACACTAATTACTACTTTTGGAATATTATTTTTCTCACAATCAACTGCCCACATTCGCACTTGATCATCAGCTTCGTATCCATCACACATTATAGAGTCTTCTCTTTGACAAAGAGCTTCTTTAAAAGTATAAAAAAAATCAGGTCTATTGCTTTTAGATTTTACTCTACTAAGGGATCTTTTGTAATCTGGATAAATGTCTTTTCTAAAATTTAAAGGACCTCCGAAAGCCATAGAAACTTCTGTAGAAAATACTGCTTCAGTTACATCTGTAAATATTGAATCAAACTTTTCTTGAGCTTCTTTTTGACTTTCGCAACCCCATATAGATAAGTACATTATAACGTCTCCGTCAACTAATGCTCGCATTAATGCACCTCATAATAATTATCTCCTATTTTACAATCTCCACAATTCATAAACATAACTCCAACTTCTTTTGGAGCTTCTTCAAAACATCTCATAATAATTTCTTTTGCTTTTTCAGCTTGATCCTCTATAACTTCATATGTAACTTCATCATGATAAAATAAAAGAATTCTGAAATTAATATTAGCTTTGGTTAATTCTTTGTGAATCATAACAACAGTTCTTTTCATTATTATTGCTTCTGCACCTTGAATTAAATAATTTAAAGCTTTATGTTGTTCGTCTCGTTTTAAACATATAGGTCTATCGTCTAAACCATGTATAAAACCTCTATGCTCAACTACATTATTTATTCTTTTTATTAATCGAGCAAGTTTAGGAAAAGTCTTTTTATAGTTATTTATTGACTTTTTAGTACTGTTAATATCTTTGCCAATGTACCCACTAAGCTTTCTAGCACCTGCACCATATAAGTAAGCAAAAATAAATCTCTTTGCTTGTTCTCTAGTACAGTCGAGTACTTTGGCATTAATACCATGAATATCTCCTTCCATTAATTCTTTATGAAATTTAGGATCATTCATGTAATAAGATAAGAGCCTTAATTGGCAAGCTGCAGAATCGGCAGAAACCAATTTATAACCCTTTTCAGCTACGAATAGACTACGCACTTCAGGACCATATTTTGCTTTGGCTGAAGGAAGATTAGCAATGACTTTATGAGTTTGACGAAAAGTAGGTGTACCAATACTAAAGACATCACCATGAAGTCTTTCATTCTCATCAATAAATTCAAACCAACCTTCAAGTATAGATTTTCTGGATCTTAGAGTATAGTAATCAGAAACCATTTTACCAACTTCTCCTAATGGTTCAAGAGAAGTATCAGTAATTTTTGGGGAAGCCTTTATAAAAGTACCATCAGGTAATCTCTTCCAATTCCAATCATCAGGTTTCCAACCTAATCCATAGAGGTAATGCTTAACCGTATCAGTATTACCAATATCACCACGAACAAACTCAACCCTAGAGTAGTCACCGAGAATGGGGCCACCATCCACGCTGCACTCAGAATCAAGCCTGAACCAACTGAGAATATGGGCATGATATCTTCCAGCCTTCGTAACTTTGAGCTTTTTCTCGGCATCGTCAACTCTCCTCGTTTTGGTTTTGAGGTGAGGATTGATCTCATTAGCAATTCTCTGCATCTCAGAATCAATTTGCGTGAGAAGATTTTTAGCTTCTTTTACATTAAATTTCCAACCATTTAATATCTGTTCGGACATAATCAAGTCCATATCCATCTCTGAACGCAAAGCAGATAGTACTGATTTTCCATTTTTTTCGACAAATTGATTTAATTCAGACATGAGGTTTCGGTAAACTTTAACAAGAAGTCTTACGTCTTGTTTCATGTACTCGAACATATCTTCATTAAATTCTTCAAAGCCGCCTTGATAATCAATTTTATGACTATTAAAATGTTGACCCCACTTTTTTAAAGAATGACCAAGACCAAAGCGTCTATAATTAAGTAATTGTGACATTACTTTTGTGCAATGCACAGTTGCTTTTGGTTTCCAATCAAACAATTTAGTTAAAGCAGGAACATCATATCCCAATGCATTATGAGCTATAATGATGTCAGCTTCGTCTAATAGTTCTAAAAACTCGTTAGACTGGTGTGCTCTAAACCAATACTCTTTATTAGTATCGACATCAATAACACCAGCACAATGAAATTTAGATAGACCAAGCAATAAATTATTAGCTTCTATGTCAAATGCTAGTCTCATCTAATTTTACTTCCATTTTTGTTTCTATCCAAACTTTTGCTCCACAAGAAAGAGGTTTATCTGGGCTATAAATAACAGTAGCTAAAATATTACCTTCTTTATCTTTTATATCGGCTCTGTTAGATTTATAAGTCTTACCTTTAAATTTAGTTGTTAATACAGGTAAAGCTGGATAATTTGTTTTAAGTCTTTCATCTCTTTCTCTTTTACAATTATATTTTATATTATGCTGATTAACGTGAATTCTTTTGTTCGCTACCCTCATTAACATCTCTCTTTCTATGTTTCTCTTTTCTAGGTAATACCTTATTTTTCAAAGGTATCACCTGATTTCTATATTGTTTGTCCATCAACGAGTGTGCATGGACATTTCTTCTTTTTGGTGTTCTAACCATGATTCTGCGTCCATAATTGATTGTTGATGTTCCCATAGTAATGGCTCTAATAAGTGACAAATTACATTTACTGTAAATCCATTACCAATCATTTTATAACGTTGAGTATCAGAAACTCCTTCAGTATAATTGTCTGGTAATGTTTGTAATCTTTCACATTCTACAGGTGTTAACTTTCTCCATCTTAAATAATATTTAACAACATTATCTTTTTGAACAGTAGTAAGTGTACCTGTCTTTTCTTCATATCTCACTTCTAATACAGGAGTATATGGTAAATCTTTATTATAATCGTCTCGTCTTCCAGTTTCAGGATTTAACTTACGATTAACAATAGCTCCACAAAGTACTTTAGGTTGTCTATGACCCCCTTGCATTGTTGTTAATGTAGGGGATTTTGCACTTCCACAATAAACTTCTTTTATACTTCGAAAGCCTTTTATATTTGCTGCTTCACCTACTTTATAAGATCGTTGTATATAACCGATTGCGTAGCCATGTGTTCCAGCACTAATTGTTCCCATTTTTCTATCGGTATCATGAATAGTGTTTGCTTGACTTTTATAGTCTCCATTCAGTTGATTTCCACCTCGATATTTAACAATTAAATTTTCTTTAACAAAATACTTTTCTGGTATTTCATCTTCATCTTGTAATATATGCCTTAAGACTTGATTATTCTTTTCAAACTTTAATCTAAAAGGTAAATTTGTCCAATAAAGTCTTAATCTATTTTGTTCAGAAAAATCAGCACTATTAATCATATAAACTGGTAATTTTACATAATCACTTATCATATCTGCTGTTTCTGTTTTCATTCTTACATTTTCTAGGATAGTAAATCTAGGATTTAACATTTCTTTTATTTTTATAAATGTAAGAGTTAACTGACCTCTAACTCCTTCAAAGCTTAATTGTTTACCAGCAAAACTAAAATCTTGACATGGAGAGCCACCAATTAAAAGATCAACATTATTAATCAAATAATCAAACTCTCCATTTTTATTTTCTAGTAACTTATTAGCATCACCATGACATATCATATCGGGATGATTTTTTAAACCTATTTTAGTAGCATAAGGATCAATTTCAAAAGAATGATATTCACTTACAGGTATTCCTAAACGCTTTAAAGCAGCATAAGCCATACCACAGCCATCGTAAAGACTGACAACTCTATAACCTTCAATCATTTCTTTTCTCAATTACTTTAACTAATCTTTTAGCATACCATTCAATCTTTTTAGCTTCTTGTTCAATACTATCTTTTTTGCCAAATCGAAAAGCATACTTAAATATTTGACCCAATAAGTGACCCTCTAATGGGGTCACGTTAAAGTTATCAGTTCTATTACCTAACACATATTCCATTATATCCATGTATTCAAGACCATCAGGATAAGTGCCAGGGGGTATAATTTCATAATGAGGTGGATCTATTATTTTTTCCATATCTGTCATAGTAATGGACCTGCCTTTCCATGAAAACTTATTTTATCAGTAAGCTCAGTAATACTCATTTTAACATTAGTATTATTACCTGATGCAGTAGTTCCTAAAACTAAGGCTTTTCCTGCAAGTGGATTTGCATAGCCTTCCCAACTCCAGAAATAATTTTCTTTATAATAACCCATGTCATCTACATAAGCTGTATCATTTTTATTTAATCTAACTACATCAAAGTAAGGAGCATCTTCACCTTCTTCTGCTATAGCTTTTTGTATTTCAGTATAATCTCCTTTAAATTCGTGAGAAGAAATTATTTGTCTTTTAGGATCAATTATATATGCTTTCATTATCATCTCTCTTCATTTCTAATTTTCTAATTAGTGAACTCAATCTATCGGCTTCTTCACCAGTTAAATTACGAATTGTTATTTTATATCTTTCTTTAGTATATTCATAATCTGGTTCAGTAACACAAGAAATTTTATCATAAGTCATGTATAGTACTCCTTTGCTGCATAAACGGCTTCACTTAATTCAGTATGTTTTTCAGTAAAGATAGCTTCATAAAATGGATGAACAAAGTCTTCTGGATCTGACCACAAAATAATTATTTTATTTTTCATGTGAGCAAACATTAATTCCATTGAAGTTCCAGTACCTCTTCCTGATTTTCTTCTTACATCAGCAATTACAACTTTTGATTTTGCAATATCTTGTAAGTCTTGTTTAAATATTCTACGACAAACATTTAAAGTTTTTATTCCTTCTTGAAGTATCTCTTTGTCAGGTTCAGGACTGTCTATTCCTTTTAGTTGATC